>OODT01000054.1_pt1 | contig 178367 bp, 137 predicted proteins | sample 1671841 | NCBI WGS metagenome assembly OODT01 (sample SAMN06348198, study PRJEB24527) | human gut metagenome | biome: human gut; feature: ankylosing spondylitis patient; material: feces | host: Homo sapiens | place: China | collected 2015-10 | reverse complement strand
TTTGTCTGCCGCCTAAAGCGGTCTGAAGCACGTGACTTTAGTCATGTGAGGTTCACTTTCTGGAAACTGCTGGTGATCTTTCTGGAGAGAACCATCATTGCTATTCCGCTGATCGTATTGTTTGCAAATATGATCGGGCTGTAAATACAGGAAAATACAAGATCCCCGATTTGGCACTTTTGTGCTGAATCGGGGATTTTTTGGCGTAAAAACGCAGGTAAAGGATTCGTAGATTGACAAAACAGCCTATTTTCGCCTATTCTGAGACTGTAAAAACGCTCCGCTGGGCAACATGAGGCGGTGCGGGAACAGCAGGAGGAAGGGACACGACGTGGAAGCGAAAGAGTTCGGGCGGTTTATTGCCGGAATGCGAAAAGAGAAAAAGATGACGCAGGCAGAGCTTGCGGAAAAGATTCATGTGACGGATAAAGCCGTCAGCCGGTGGGAGCGGGGACTTGGCTTTCCCGATATCCAGACGATTGAGCCGCTGGCTCAGGCACTTGGGATTTCTGTGCTGGAACTGATGCGCTCCGAACGGCAGGAGAAGGCGAAGGAAGAGGCGACGCCGGAAATTCAGTATACTCAGAAGGAGGTGGCCGAAATGCTGCAGAACGCAGGTGACATTTCAAGGCAGCAGAAAAAACAGGACCGGAACGCAAACGTGATCGCGGGATTTCTGGTGATCGGTGTGGCAGCGGCAGCGTGGGCGGCAAAGATCGTAAACGTGGGCGGCGGCCTGATTCTAGGCGGTCTGGTGGCAGCAGCGTTTGTATCGCTGTGGTATTTCTTCCAGAACCTCGATGATGAAGAAAGCCGGAAAGTCTATGGGGCAGCATCCATTCTGTCTATCGGCATTCTGGCATCCCTGGTAAATTTCGTCTGGGGCGATCAGCTGGCAGAATTCATTCCCGGCGGTCTGGAACGAAAAGAGCAGATCTTCTGGACCCTGTGGTATCTGTTTGTTCTGGTAATGATGATGATCGGAACCATTCGATGTATCCGCAGGCAGAGACAGAAAAAAGAAAAGAAATACAAAACCGTTCTTTTCACGGCAATTATGGCGACGATCATGTTTGTAACACTGTGGCAGTATCAGAACACCATGCAGAACCGGTACAAAAACACAGGAATGTGGAGAGGCGCACAGCAGTACGCCGAGGTGCTGCTGAAAAGAAACAAAAACCTCGAAAACGACTGGCTGATCGGCGATGAGTCCTGGCGCGAAGGAAACAAAAATACTTTCGAAATTCGCCTTACCTATTACGCTGATGCCGATGACGCAAAAGAGGGACGTGAAAGCGAATATCAGTACAAGATTCATTTTGATGATGTTGACGGCTACGTCATCAAATCAGAAGGCGTACCAGAGAAAGAGATTGTTTTCCCGGAAAATAAATAAGAAGTGAGAAACGGGATTCCATTCTTGCGCCTCCCACAGAAAAAGACTATACTCATAGTATCAGCATGTACGCTCGGAATCTTTCTGCACTTGCTTTTGCGACTGGCGGTTGGAATCAGTTATGATAAAGAAACAAAAGAACATGCTTGTAAAATAGAAGTATTGTGATGATTTGCAAGCTGTGGAAAAGGGATATCGTGTGTGTGAACGGAGAAAAGCAAGTAAAAATAGTAATCTTTACTATTTTTACTTGCTTTTTCCTTGCTTTTTCCTCCATCATAGGATAATATAAAAATATACGGTTCGGAGCAGGTTCCGGGCAGGAAAAAACAAGATGGAAAGGATATGGATTTTTATGAAAATTACAGAGGATATTATCTACGCGGGAGTCAACGATCATCAGGTAGACCTGTTTGAAGGTCAGTACAAAGTGCCGAACGGCATGGCATATAATTCTTACGTAATTCTCGATGAAAAAACGGCAGTTATGGATACCGTAGATGCAAACTTTGCGGATGAATGGCTGGCAAATGTTGCGAAAGCACTGGATGGCAGAAAACCGGATTACCTGATCGTACAGCATATGGAGCCGGATCACTCTGCGAATATTGAAAACTTCGTAAAAGCATATCCGGAAGCAACCGTTGTTGCAAACACAAAAACCTTTGCCATGATGAAAAACTTTTTCCCAAAGATGGATCTCGCCGGAAGGAAACTGGAAGTAAAGGACGGTGAGTCCCTTACGCTCGGAAAACACGTTCTGACCTTCGTGTTCGCTCCGATGGTACACTGGCCGGAGGTTATGGTTACATACGACAGCACGGACAAGGTTCTGTTCGCAGCAGACGGTTTTGGAAAATTCGGTGCACTCGACCGCGAGGAACCATGGGATGACGAAGCACGCCGTTATTTTATCGGTATTGTCGGAAAATACGGTTTGCAGGTACAGAAGCTCCTGAAAGTAGCAGGTACGCTGGATATCCGGAAAATCTGTTCCCTGCACGGTCCGGTTCTGACGGAAAATCTTAGCCACTACATTGAAAAATACGATATCTGGTCTTCCTACCGCCCGGAAGAAGAGGGTGTTGTGGTTGCCTATACTTCTGTTTACGGCAATACAAAAAAAGCTGCCGAATTGCTTGCAGATAAGCTGAAAGAAAAAGGATGCCCGAAGGTCGTTGTTTACGATCTGGCAAGAGACGATATGTCTGCTGCCGTAGCGGATGCTTTCCGTTACAGTAAGCTGGTTCTCGCAACCCTGACCTACAATGCAGGCATTTACCCGTTCATGCAGGATTTCATCAACCGTCTGACAGAGCGCAGCTTCCAGAACCGCACCATCGGTCTGATCGAAAACGGAAGCTGGGCACCGACCGCAGCGAAAGTGATGAAAGGTATGTTTGAGAAGAGCAAAAATATCACCTGGACAGAGAATAATGTAAAAGTAATGTCCGCTGTGAAGGAAGAGAACGTAAAAGAGATCGAGGCACTGGCCGAGGAACTCTGCAAATAAGAAATTAAGAAGAGAAGAAAGAATATGGGAAAAATGCTCCGCTGGACTTTGCGAAAGGCAAAGACAGCGGAGTCTTTCGTTCTACTCTTTTGGAAAGAAGATTCTGTGGAGTTCCGGAGGGAGCAGGATCGCCCTGCGGTGGGTCAAAAAAAGCCGGGGGTTGAATTTTGCGAAAGCCTGCGGCCGCCTCTTTGTAAGTGAGACTGCATCAGGTTTCTGATCTTTCGATTTTGATGTCATAATATTCTGAAAATAATAAAATACAAAATAAATTAAAAGAAAGTATTGACAAAACAGAGAAGATGAGTTAATATAAGATCAACAAAAGAAAAGAGAACAAAAATAAAAACAAGAAAGAAACATCAAGACGAAAAAGAAACATCAAAACGAAATCTAAGAAAGTAAGAGGTACAGTCCAATGGCATAGTTAATCTGAACATCAAAAAAATCTCTGAAGAGTTTACATATAGAACCTAAAGGAGATGATTCCAATGAAAGGCAGAGGCCCATAGGGAAAAAATAAAAAACAAAAAAATCCAGGAGGTACGGTCCAAAAGGAACATAACGAAATACCCCGAAATCAATGAAAGTAGCAGGTGTATAAAATGAAATTACTGGAAATTCATTAAAAGCCCGGTCGAGAAAAAAATAAATCGATCGGGCTTAAACTATGTCTGCTGAAAAATCTGTTTGACTGCCCTGCGGTCTGCGCGAGCCGTGAAAGCAGAAAAGACGCTGCAGCCTCGAAAGAAACGAGAGCATACAGCGTCCTTTTTATTTAAAAGCATCGTCATATCCTCCTGAAAATAAATTGGTACAACAACGTTGTTGAAAATAAATTATATTTTGAAAAGGCGTTTTTCTTTCAAGAATCAGTGTAATACTTGTACGCATGTGTTTACGAGTTGTTTTTTACAAAAACGATTCTTTTTCAGATGGCTGGTTTTGGCAAGGTAAGTATGGTAGAATAAGAAACGGAAAATGGATAGGAGGAAACGAATCTATGTATTACGTACCAGACGGAACCAAAACATGTGGTTATTATGAATGCAAGAAATGCGGCAACCGCTTTTTATCCCTTCAGACGATGGAAAAAATCCCATGCCCGGACTGCGAGGCGGAGGTGGATTATGAAATCGGGCCTGGTGAATCTTTGGAGGATGTGCTGGATACCGCAGTGCTGCTGCAAAGAATTGAGGGCGAAGAGGAAGTGGAAAAGATGGATGCACTCTTAAGTCTTGCGATTACCGGCGGAGATTTTGACTGGATCTGATATAACAGAGCTTTTTCAAATACGCTCCAGATAGGTAGCGGATATTTGATGAATGCCAAGTCTGGCGTTCGCTCTGAATTTTCACAGAATTTTGCCGGAGTTTTTCCTCGATTTTAAAAGAAAACAAAGAAATTTCAAAGGTTCATGAGAAAAATATTCAGAAACAGCCGAAAAAATATCGGTGAAATTGTGCAAAATTGACAGAAATGATGCAAAAGACCGGAAATCATCGAAAAATTTAAGGATTGACAAAAAGCAGGAATTCCGCTAGAATGTGCCTATGTTGAAAAACAGCAGAGAAAAAGAATAGAGTAAAGATAACGCAACGGAGCGGTTCTGGGAATAGAATCGCTCCGTTTGTAATTTTCTCCCTTTCTCCAAGGTTTTATTTCTCCCAAAAAACACTCTCAGAAAACCGGAAAACGCTCTGTCTGTTTTTCAAGATAAACTCCATATAAGTAGTGGATTCGCAAAGGCGCGGTACGAAAGGAAAGCTTCGTGCCGCGTTTTTCAATCCAAAGGAGAAACGTCAGTAAAAAGTTCGCAACGGGGCGATCTGGAAGGAAGACTTCCAGGTCGTTTTTTGTTATCAAAGATATCAGGGACTGCTTCTGAAAACCAGATTTGATTTTGTCAGAAACAGGACAGAGAAAATGAGAAACCGGAAAGGAGAAAGTCCGATGGAAAACACAAACGTCTTATTTGACCGAAAGCGTCTGGTCCGGCTGATCGTTCCCTTGATTGTGGAACAGGTGCTGGCCGTTACCGTCGGTATGGCAGATATGGTGATAGTATCCGGGGCCGGTGAAACGGCTGTTTCCGGAATCTCACTTGTCAATACGATCTGCGTACTGTTGATCGTGATTTTCACATCGATGGCAAGCGGCGGTTCCGTTGTCGGAGCACAGTTCCTCGGAAGCGGGGATAAGAAAACAGCGTGTCACGCAGCCGAACAGCTCGTTATGATCTGCGGACTGATTGCACTTGTCATCTGCGGCATTTCCTTTTTCGGAAACCGCTGGATTCTCCGGGTAGTCTACGGATCGGTGGAAGAGCAGGTTATGGCCTACGCGGTGGAATACTTCTTCATTACATCGCTTTCGTTTCCGTTTCTTGGAATCTACAATGCGGGGGCGGCGCTTTTCCGGGTTATGGGAAACTCAAATATTTCAATGGTTACTTCCATCGTGATGAATGCGCTGAACATCATCGGAAATGCTGTTTTTGTTTTCGGCTTTGACATGGGAGTTGCAGGCGTGGCACTTTCCACTTTGATTTCCAGAGCCTTTGCCAGTATTGTGATTCTTGTACTGCTGCATCAGGAAAAATACGAGATCCACTGTACGAAATGGTTCCTGGCCGGATGGGACAAGGAGATGATGAAAAAGATCTTTTCCATCGGTGTTCCGCAGGCGCTGGAAAACAGTATGTTCCAGATCGGAAAGCTGCTGACCCAGAGCATGATTGCCGGATTTGGAACAGCATCGATCGCAGCAAATGCCTGTGCAATGACCGTGGAACAGCTTGCTTTTATGCCGGGATCGGCGATGGGACTTGCCATGACAACCGTGGTTGGCCAGTGTGTCGGAGCGGGAGATTATAAGCAGGCGAGAAGCTATACAAAGAAGCTGATCACAGGAGCCTACGCATTCCTTTGGATTCTGAATATCCTGCTTCTGGCAGCAGCACCACTGTTCGCCGGAGCATATAACCTTTCCGATGGCGCTTACCGGATGGCAGTGATCGTGATCCGATACCACAGCATCTGCTGTATGATGATCTGGCCGCTGGCCTTTACCCTTCCAAACACGATGCGTTCCGCGGGAGATGCCAAGTTTACCATGACGGTCAGCATCCTGTCCATGTGGTTCGTGCGAATTGCACTGGCTTATCTGATCGGTGTTTCCTTCAAGGTAGGGCTTCTTGGTGTCTGGATTGCACAGACCCTCGACTGGGTAGTCCGTGCAGGATTTTACATTGTCCGGTATCTCGGTCATAAATGGGAAAATAAATCCGTTGTAAGGCAACAGGAAAAGGAAATTCTTACAGAATAAAAACAGAAGAATCAACTTGTCGGCATACTGGAAATCCATCTTGAAATCGGAACATAAAAAGACAGAAGTACAACAGGAGGCGAGGCGTATGAAAGAAGAAAACTATGAGGTAGTCGTTTTTCAGGGAGACCCGGGAACCATCGATCTGACGTACGAAGAAATAGAAGCAGAGTGGAACAAAATGCTGCAGAGTGTACCACAGATCGGAAAGTTCCGTATCATCCATCAGGAGAAAAAGAGGTACACCTTCGAAGATTACAGCAGTCAGATCGGGAACGCCGACGCAGCACTTGGTATCTGGGTCCACAAAGGAGTGATCAACGAAAAGCTCTTTGAAGCGCATACGAATCTGAAATATATCGCAACGCTGGGACATGGATTTGAAGACTTCGATGTGGAAATGACAAGACGCCGGGGCGTGACCATAACGAATACGATTTACGGTGATGTCACCATTGCCCAGTATGCGATGGCACTGCTCATGAACATCTGTCATAACGTGACGGTACAGAGCGATTACACCAAAACAGGGTACTGGAAAGAAAAAGAAACGAATCCGCAGGCAAGCTACAATCAACTGTTCGTGCCGCAGATTGAGCTCTACCAGAAAACGATGGGAATCATCGGACTTGGCGCAATCGGTCTTTGGACGGCAAGAATGGCAAAGGGCTTTGGCATGAAGGTCATCGCAAACAGCCGTCACAAAAAGACGGGACCGCAGTATGACGGCATCGAGCAGGTCAGCATGGAAGAAATTTTCGAACGGTCGGATGTGATCTCCATTCACTGTCCGCATACGAAGGAAACAGAAAACCTGCTGAACCGTGAAGCATTTGCCAAAATGAAGGATGGTGTCATCATTATCAACACCGCGCGGGGAATCATCATCGATGAGGGGGCGCTTCTTGAGGCGCTGGAATCGAGAAAGGTTTATATGGCAGGACTCGATGTTGTCGCAAATGAGCCGCCGCAGTATCAGATTCCGCTGATGCAGTCGCCGTACACCTTTATTACTTCCCATATCGCCTGGCAGCCGAAGGCAGCAAGACTCCGCGCAGTAGATCTGGCGGTGAAAAACTTCCGGTCTTACCTGGAGGGAATGCCGACGAGTGTGATTAATTAAAAACAGCGGATTGTGAAAACAGCTGCAAAAAAACGACTGTAAAAACAGCAGAGCTGCGGAACAGTCCAGGCATGAAAGAAGAGGTTAGAAAATCTGTCAGAAAACAGATTTCTATATAGAAGCAGCAGAGCCGGTAAATGAATGGAAGAGAAAACCGGGAAGGCGGATAAAAAAGAAATCCGCAGCCGGAAAAATCAGAAGCTGTACAGGAGCCGGTTCGGAAAGGGAGGGAAAATCATGAAAAAGCTGGAAATTGTAATTCGTCCGGAGAGCCTCGAAAACCTGGAGCTACTCTTCGAGGAGCAGAAGGCAAACGGTATGATGATCACAAATATCCTTGGATATGGAAACCAGAAGGGATATCGTCAGATGTACCGTGGAGCGGAAATCGTGGCTAAAATGCTTCCGAAGGTTAAAGTGGAGACCGTTGTGGAGGACGACAAGGTTCCGAAAATCGTTGATTTTGTTGTGAAAAACCTGTCAACCGGAAACTACGGCGATGGAAAAATTTTCGTTTACGATGTCGAAGATGCACGGCGAACAGGCACTTTAAAAAATCTGAAAGCTACCGTTTCAGGATGACCGTTTCAGAAGATCTGCAGACGGGAACAGGTAAGATGGGAATGAGGAGGAACTTATTATGGAAAACACACAGGTATTACTCAATATTGTATGGACCATGGTCGGAGCCTTTCTGGTGTATTTTATGCAGGCCGGATTTGCCATGGTGGAGACAGGATTTACAAGAGCGAAAAACTCCGGAAACATTCTGATGAAGAACATGATGGATTTCGTGCTCGGCTCTATTTTCTTCTTTATCATCGGATTTGCGCTGATGTTCGGAGGAAGCAATGCCTTTATCGGAACAGCAGGTTTCTTTAACCCGAAATCGCTGGCAGATGCAGATGGCATGTTCAACGGATTGCCGATCGGCGTATTTATGATTTTCCAGACTGTGTTCTGTGCAACATCGGCCACGATTGTATCAGGTGCTATGGCAGAGAGAACCAAATTCATCTCTTATTTGATTTACTCCGCAGCCATCAGCGTTTTCATTTATCCGATCACCGGACACTGGATCTGGGGCGGCGGCTGGTTAAGCCAGATCGGGTTCCATGATTTTGCAGGATCTACGGCAGTTCATATGGTCGGCGGTCTGTGTGCCCTTGCCGGTGCAAAAATGGTCGGACCTCGTATCGGAAAATACACAAAAGAGGGAAAACCGGTTGCTATTCCTGGTCATAACCTTCCGCTTGGAGCACTTGGTGTCTTTATCCTCTGGTTCTGCTGGTTCGGATTTAACTGTGGATCGACCACAGCAGCAACCTACAGCCTTGGCGACATTGCCATGACTACAAACCTTGCGGCAGCAGCAGCAACACTTGTTACCCTGATTGTTACCTGGGTACGTTATGGAAAACCGGATATCAGTATGACAATGAACGGCGCACTGGCCGGACTGGTAGCTATTACAGCAAGCTGTGATGTAGTGAACGACTACGAGGCACTGTTCATTGGAGCAGTTGCAGGTGTCGTTGTTGTATTTGCAGTTGAATTCTTTGATAAAGTCGTAAAAATCGATGACCCGGTTGGTGCAATCAGTGTACACGGTGTCTGTGGAGCACTCGGAACCTTATTTACCGGTATTTTCGGCGAGGGATGCAGCTTTATCATCCAGCTGATCGGTTTTGTAGCAGTTGCGGCATATACCCTGATCCTGGCGTTCATTCTGTTCTTCGTCCTGAAAAAGACCATCGGACTTCGCGTAACCGAGAAGGAAGAGATCGACGGACTGGATATGCACGAGCACGGATGCAGCGCTTATGCAAACTTCCACTTCCACAATGACAAATAAAAAGAATTGATGAAAAAGGATCAATAAAAAGGTGGTGCGGATATGAAAAAGCTGACAGTTATTGTCAAACCCGCGAACCGGGAGGATGTCATCGACATCATGGAATCGTGTGCCGTGTACGGCGTGATGGAAACGGATATCACCGGATATGGAAACCAGAAGGGTTACCGGGTGATGTACCGTGGAACCATGAGCGGGCCGAATGTACTGATGAAATGCAAATTCGAGACCGTGGGTGACGATAAGACAATTGAAGTGCTAAAAGGCTTCCTGGAAAAGAAGCTGTGTACCGGAAATATCGGAGACGGAAAGATTTTTGTCGAGAAAGTGGCAGATGTCATCCGGGTTCGTACCGGCCAGCGTGGCGAGGAAGCATTATAAAAACAAAAGACAGTAAAAAGGTGCAAAGAGGCAGCCAGAACAGATCGTTCAGCTGCCTCTTCTGAGCTAAAAAAGCCGGAACGGGAGGAATGCTGCATGGTAAGATACATCATAAAACGTTTATTTATTGGAGTGGTGACGATCTGGGCACTGATCACCATTACCTTTTTCCTGATTCGGATTATGCCGGGCAGCCCGTTCGAGGCAGACAATCTTTCCCAGAGCGCCATTGAGCAGCTTGAATCGACCTACGGACTGGATGAACCCATGTGGAAACAGTATATTCTTTACATGGAAAATCTGATGCACGGAGATCTCGGCATTTCTTATAAAAAGAACGTTTCTGTTAATACACTGATCGCAAGAGGATTTCCGTACACGCTAAGCATCGGACTTCTCTCTATCGCGGTATCTGCTTTCATCGGTATTCTGATGGGTATCTGGATGGCGACGAGCAAGCGGCTGGCAGTGAAAAACACCTTGCTTGGAATTGCGACGCTGGGAGTCAGTATCCCGGGATTCGTCACAGCGATCCTGCTGATGATGATTTTCGGTGTCTGGTGGCCGGTACTCCCGATCGTCGGTCTTGGTTCTCCGGCCAACTACATTCTTCCGGTGGCAGCACAGTCATTCGGACAGATCGCTTCGATTGCCAGACTGACCAAGAGTACGTATTCCGAGGCGATCCAGATGGATTACGTAACGATGGCAAGAGCGAAGGGACTTAGCAATCTGTACATCACCGCGCGTCACGTCCTTAAAAATGCACTGATCCCGGTTGTCACCTATTTCGGACCGGCCATCGCATTTCTGATCACAGGAAGCTTTGTTGTAGAATCTATTTTTTCCATTCCCGGAATCGGACGTGAATTTACGAATGCGATCACGAACCGTGATTACACCGTAGTCCTTGGCTTCAGTGTTTTCATCGGTGTGATTATCACCGTTGCCAATCTGGCAGTGGATATCATTTGTTCCCTCATTGACCCGAGAATCAAACTGACAAACTAGGAGGTGACTGTTATGGACTGGTTTTCACCGATTGATCCATCCAAAAAGAACAGCGAGTTTATTGCCGTGAAGAGCAAAAGCTTCTGGAAAGCGGCATGGGGAAGATTTAAGAAAAATCCAATGGCAGTTCTCGGACTGGTCGTCATCCTCCTTCTGGCGGTGGTTTCCATTTTCGGGCCGATGATCAGCCCCTATGCATACGATGCACAGGATGCAGCCAATCAGTACGCAGGCTTTTCGGCACAGCATATTTTCGGAACCGACAAATTCGGCCGTGATGTATTTACAAGACTCTGCTACGGAGGCCGTATCAGCCTGGCGATCGGTTTCGGAGCAGCTGTCATCAACACCGTTCTCGGTGTGGTGATCGGTGGACTGTGCGGCTACATTGGTGGAAAATTTGATAACTTTGTGATGCGTATTGTGGATATCATCTACGCGATGCCTTCTATGATCTACGTTATCCTGATCATGATGGTTCTCGGATCGAATGTACGAAGCATTCTGATCGGTATCTGCATTCCGGGCTGGATCGGCATGGCTCGTCAGGTAAGAGGCCAGCTGATCGCCTTAAAGGAGCAGGAATTTTCCATGGCAGCACTCGTCATCGGAGCAAGTGATGCGAGAATTCTCTTCCGTCACCTTTTGATCAATGCCATCGGACCGATCATTGTACAGATTACCTTCCTTGTTCCGAATGCCATTTTTACCGAAGCCTTCTTAAGCTTCATCGGAATCGGCATTTCCGCTCCGATGGCAAGCTGGGGTTCCATGGCACAGGATGCCCGTCAGGTGCTTACCATGCACCCGGGACAGCTGCTTTTGCCGACCATCTGCATCTGTATCACCATTTTCTCCCTGAACTTCCTCGGCGAGGGAATCGGCGATGCCTTTAATCCAAAGAAAACCAGGGGGTAAAGCGTATGAGTTTACTCGAAATCAGCCATCTCACAACAAAATTTGAAACGCAGCAGGGAACCGTCAGCGCAGTCCGCGATGTTTCCTACCATCTGGAAGAGGGCGAGGTGCTTGGTATTGTCGGCGAGTCCGGTTCCGGAAAAAGTGTCGGCATGCTGACCCTGATGGGGCTTCTGGCATCGAACGGCAGAGTGGAAGAAGGAGAGATCCTTTTCGACGGAGAAAACATTTCTCCGCCGCACACAAAGGACCGGAAAGAAAAACGAGCTTATGAAAAGAAAATGCAGCAGATCCGCGGAAACCGCATCGGCATGATTTTCCAGGATCCGATGACATTTCTGAATCCGATCCTGAAAATCGGAATTCAGATGACAGAGGGAATTCGAAAGCATCAGAATTGCTCCAAAAAAGAGGCGGAAGCGAAAGCCATTGAGCTGATGCGGCAGGTTGGAATTCCAAGTCCGGAAAAACGGCTCGATCAGTATCCGTTCGAATTTTCCGGCGGTATGAGGCAGAGAATCATCATTGCGACGGCTCTGGCGTGTGACCCGAAGCTGATTATCGCAGATGAGCCGACAACCGCACTGGATGTGACCGTACAGGCACAGATTCTGGAGCTTTTGAAAAAGCTGACGAAGGAAAAAGGAACCTCCGTTATTATGATTACCCACGACCTCGGCGTTGTCGCTTCTATGTGCGACCGGATTGCCATTATGTACGCCGGACAGATCGTAGAAGAGGGAACCGTCGATGAGATTTTCTACGAACCGCATCATCCGTACACGAAAGGTCTTCTGAACAGTATCAACAATTCGGCAAAGGATAACGATAAACCGCTCGTTCCGATTCCGGGAACACCGCCGGACCTCTTAAAGCTTCCGAAGGGCTGCGCATTTATGAGCCGCTGTCCTTACACTATGAAGATCTGTGAGGTACAGGCCTCTCCGGTGACAACCTACAGCGAGACGCACTGCTGCAGATGCTGGCTGGAATGTATGGATGAAACAAAAATCACAGTTTCCAGGGAGGAGGTAAGCTGCCAATGAGTGAAAATGTACTGGAAGTAAAAAACCTGTGTAAATACTTTGATGTGAACAGAGGAATGAAGGGAGCACAGAAGGTCATCGCCGTAGATGGTATTTCCTTCGAGGTAAAAAAAGGGGAAACCTTCGGACTGGTCGGAGAATCCGGCTGTGGAAAAAGTACACTGGGCCGCACGATTTTACGGATCTATGAGCCGACAAAGGGCGAAATCGTTTTTGAGGGAGAAGATATCTCCAGGCTTTCCCGGAAAAAGATGCTTCCCTACCGGCAGAAGCTGCAGATGATCTTCCAGGATCCGTATGCATCCTTAAATCCCCGTTTTACCGTCGGTGAGATTATTGAGGAGCCGATGGTGATTCATCACATGTACGATGAAAAAAAGCGAAAAGAACGCGTGCAGGAGCTGCTGGAAACGGTTGGATTAAAACCGGACCACATCCGGAGATATCCGCATGAATTTTCCGGCGGCCAGAGACAGCGAATCGGAATTGCGAGAACGCTGGCACTTGAACCAGACTTTATCGTCTGTGACGAACCGATTTCGGCGCTCGACGTTTCCATCCAGGCACAGGTCATCAACCTTTTGGAGGATATTCAGAAAAAAGAGGTCATCAGCTATCTCTTTATCGCACACGATCTTGGCATGGTAAAGCATATCAGCCACCGGATCGGTGTCATGTATCTGGGACACATGGTAGAGATCGGAGAATCCAATGATGTTTACCGCCGTCCGCTTCACCCATATTCGAAGGCACTGCTTTCCGCAGAGCCGATCCCGGACCCGAAGACCGCAAGAAGCAGAAAACGAATCCTGCTGGAAGGCGAAATCCCAAGTCCGATCCATCCGCCGAAAGGATGCCCGTTCCACACGAGGTGCCCCTACGCTATGGAAGAATGCAGCCAGGCCCGCCCGGCAACGTATGATATTGAGGGCAGGAAAGTGGCTTGCTTCTTATATTCCCCGCGGTATTTGAGACAGAGGGAGGGTCTGGCAATCGAACCGCTGCTGGCCGGAGCAAAATAGAACCATTCCGGTGCGGCAGGTTTGGGAACAGAGGTTCCGGGGACCGGAGCTGTGTTTCAAACAAGCATCAGCAGCAAAAGGAGGAGAACATTATGAGAAAATTATGGAAAGCAACAGCGACACTGGCAGCGGCTGTTCTTCTGGCAGGATCCCTTGCCGGATGCGGAAGCAGCGGAGGAAGCAGCAGCTCTTCCGGAGGAGGCAAAAGCGGCAGTACTTCCGATATGATTGTGACAACGATGTATACCGAGGCCGGAAGCCTGGACAGTGCAGGAGAGAGCGGTTTATGGTGGTGGTCCTACGATGATGTGTGTATGGCGCCGATCATGGAAATGAAAGAGGACGGTTCCTGGGATTACATTCTGGCAGAAAGCGTTGATGTCAATGAGGATATGACACAGTACACCGTACACCTCCGCAGCGATGCAAAATGGAGCAACGGAGACGATGTGACAAGTGCCGATTTCAAAAATACCATTGTCCGCGCACTGGATCCGAACTGCAAGAGTGGTTATTCCTCAATGCTTTACCCGATTGCGGGAGCTGAGGAAATGTACAACGGAACCGGCGATGAGAGCGGTCTTGGCGTAGACACCAGCGATGACAAGACCATCGTGTTCAACTTAAAGGAGCCGTGCGCTTACTTCGAACAGCTCTTTGTACTTCCGGTTTATATGCCGACGCATCGTGAGCTTCAGACTGAGACCAACGGCGACTGGGCAATGGGAAATGACATGGATGCGCTGGTAAGCTGCGGACCGTACTACCTCGCAGAGTATGTACCGAATCAGTACAGCGTTTATAAGAAAAATGAAAATTACGTTCAGGCAGACCGGATCAAAACCGATACGATCAAAAAAATGGTTATGGACGATACACAGTCCATCATCAATGCGTATAAATCCGGTGAGCTGAACTTTATCTCAGCAGATTATACCGTTATGGACGAGTATAAAGACAGCGATGAGCTGATTGCTTCTCCATCTCAGACTAGTTATTATGTACTGTTCAATGTAAATGAAGCACCATTTGACGATGTCCGCGTCCGCCAGGCGTTCTCTATGGCAGTCAACCGCGATGAGGTAGCTTCCGCGTGCGGTTCCTCTTATGAGGCAAGTGATTTCTTCGTAGCAAAACATCTGAAATCCTCCGCAAGCGGCAAGGACTGGGCAGAGGAAGCAGAGGAAGATCCGATCGGCTTTGATCCGGACAAGGCAAAAGAGCTTCTGGCAGAGGCCGGTTACCCGGATGGAGAAGGCTTCCCGGCCATCACCTACAAATATCCGAGCCTCCAGCTTGACAGCGATATGGCACAGGCCCTGCAGGCACAGTGGAAAACAAACCTTGGCATCGAGGTGGAGCTTCAGGCAGAAGAGCAGCAGGTACAGGTAGCAGAGAGAAGATCCGGCGATTTCCAGCTTGCCCGCATGAGATGGACCGCAGACTTTACCGATCCGTTCACCTTCCTTTCCATGTACCGCTCCAACGACAGCTACAACGATAACAAGACCAACTGCCCGGAGTATGATGAACTGATGGCACAGTCGAATGAGGAAAGCGATCCGGCCGCCAGATTTGAGCTGCTGCACCAGGCTGAGAGCGTACTGGTAAACGACTACTGTTTCGGCGTACCGGTACTGAATTCTTCCAATATTTATCTGGTAAGCACCGACATCACAAACTTTGAGATTGACCCGTCCAGAAACATGATCCGTACCAAATATCTGGTATTAGGAGACAGCTCTTCTGAGTCTTAAGCAAAAAATCGGAAAACGGGAAGGCTCCGCAGATGGCTTAGCAGCTGTTTCGAGGGGAGCCGTAAAACGGTAATTTTCCGGAAAAAAAACAATAGAAGCCGTGGAAACAGGAGGAAATGAATATGGAAGTAAATAAAATCATCAGCCACGCATTACAGAGTATGCCGCCGAGCAAACGTCAGAAAGCATTTGCGAAGGACACCTCAAAACTGATCCATATGGGATTAAACGAAAACAATTACGGAATGTCACCGAAGGCAGTGGCGGCACTGGAGGACTCCATGGCGGGAAGCCATTTTTATCCTGACTTTGCGGCAGTACTGCTGAAACAGAAGGTGGCAGAACAGTACGGATTAAAAGCAGAAAATGTACTGACCGGAGCCGGATCGAGTGCGATGATTGATATGATCGGACTGACCTTTCTGGACGAGGGAGATGAGGTACTGTTTTCCGCTCCGACCTACGGGGCATTTGCCGACATGGCGTATTTAAATGGCGGTGTGCCGGTTTCCGTACCGGTAACCGAGGAGCAGAAATTTAATCTGCCTGCCATGAAAGAAAAAATCGGTGAAAAAACAAAAATTGTGGTGATCTGCAATCCGAATAACCCGACCGGAACGTATGTGCCGATCGGGGAGCTGGAGGCATTCGCAGATACCCTTCCGGAGGACGTGCTGCTGGTGATGGATGAGGCATACATGGAGTTTGCTACCGAGCCGGACTGCTGCAGTATGGTTGATTATATGAAAGCGCATCCGGAAAAACCGATTCTGGTTCTCCGCACCTTTTCCAAATATTATGCGATGGCAGGCCTTCGTGTCGGCTATGCGCTGGGATCCGAAGAGCTGATTGGAATCATGCGGAAATGTTCCGCTTCCTGGAACCTGAATGTCTGTGCCCAGAAAGCGGCAGTGGCAGGCCTGGCAGACCAGGAATATTATCAGGAGCAGAAAGCAAAAATCGTGGAGGGAAGAGAGTATCTGGAAAAAGAGATGGCAGCGCTTGGCTGCAGGGTTTATCCGTCCCAGTCGAATTTCATCTACTTCGATACCGGAAAAGATCCTGCCTGGATTCAGGAACAGCTGATGGAAAAGGGCATCCGTATCGGCGCATTCGAGATGAGCCGTGTCAGCGTGGGAACGATGGAAGAATGTCAGCTGTTTCTTCAGTACCTGAAAGAGATTCTGGAAACAGCAAAGGAATAAAAAGCCGGCCGGATACGGTACGGCATGAAAAGAGACTCTGAATAATTACAGAGACCGTACAGAAAAAGAAACAGTACCTGAAAAAGAGAGAAGAGACCGAATTTTCATAGTGAAAAATCCGGTCTCTTCTCTCTTCTTTTGCAGGAATGACAAAAATACAGAGAAAAAACAATCTTTAGGAAATTAAGGCTTGCCATTCGATGAAAATTGGAATATTATATGTGCAAACGCCTATAGATGAAAAACGATGTTACACATCCTGAAAGGGGAAAAAAGATATGCTTTTTAAAACATACCAGAAGATTACGACTTTATTTAAACAACATCATGGCTATATGAGCTTTTCAGACCTCCGCGATCATCAGGTGACCGTACTGCAGCTTGCAGAAATGGAAGAGGAAGGAAGTCTTGAACGTTTTGCACGCGGATGGTATTGGTGCAAAGAGTGCGGCTATGAAAAGCCAAAAGACTATCAATATATAGAAATTGCAAAGGTAAACCCGCGCGCGGTGATCTGTATGGACAGCGCTGCATGGCTTGCCGGAATGCTGGAAAAAGAGCCGGAAACCATTGCGGTTGCCACATCCCGCACAGACCGGAAGAAGATGGAGCTGGAAAATTTTGAAATCAGACGTTTTTATTTCCAGAATGCAGGTCTTCCGGGCGAAATCTGTGAGAAAGAAACAGAGTTCGGATCTTACCGCTATTATGCACCGAAAAGAACCTTCTGCGACTGTCTCCGCATGAACAACAAAATGCCGGAAGAGGTAAAAGAAGAAATTTTAACCTGGTGTCGGAAACAGAATTATCCGAAGGAAGAGATCCTTGCCTATGCAAACAAGCTTCGCGCTGTAAAAAATATTGAGGAAGAGTACCGGGAATAAGAAAAAGGATACGAAACCGCAAAGAGGCTCCCGCCGGAAAACCACCAAATGGATTCCGGCGGGAGCTTTTGTTTTTTTGCTCAGATACAACTTATGACGGATCGGAAGAAAAGGAAGCGAGCTCGGCGAGCAGCAGATCATAATAATGTTCGGCATAGCGGCAGAGATAATCGGGCGCGCCCTGATACGAACCGGTCTCTAAAAAGGAAGCTGCTGCGCAGGTGCGGCAGATCGGCCGGAAACGGCATTGCCGGCATTTTGTGCTAAGCGAAAGATTCCGGGCTTTTGCGGAAACCGTTTCCCAGGCTGCCAAAAAGCCGAGATCAAAGACCGGCGCCGACAGCTCTGAAAGCATCACACAGGGGAAAAGCCGGCCCTGCCAGTTGATAAAGAAGGAGCAGTTCCCGGCAAGACAGGAAATGTGGCCGTCCCCCCGCGGGAAAGCCGGGTCGCTGACACGACGGACGGATTCCCGGACATATTGCCGGAAAATATCGGCATCCAGCTGCAGCTTCAGCGCCTGAAAGGCCAGCGCGGCAGCATCCTCTGGGTGCAGGCGTACCTGCGCATCGAAGGGGAGGGAGCGTTCCCGGACGGCGGGCATCATATAGTGATCGGCGTGAACAGGGACACCGAGCTCTTTTCCGAGGGCAAAAATCCTGGAAAAATCCTGCGGATTCTTTTTGGTTACAGAGCAGCTGATCTTCACATCCACGTTTCGCGCGCGGAGCAGCCGGACAGCGCGAAGGGTCTGATCGAAGCCCTGCGGAAAATGACACAGACGGTCGTAGGAAGCGGCATCGGCACCGTAGAGCGTGATGTTGATGCGGCGCGGCGGGTATGTGGCAAAAAAATCAGCCCAGGCTTCGTCCAGCAGAGTTCCGTTTGTATTGATAGTAAGAATCATGCCCAGATTTCGAAGCCTGCGATATAGCATTTTAAAATCCGGAAAGAGCAGCGGTTCCCCGCCGGTCAGAAGAAGAAAAACAGTACCGGCCTTCTGCATCTGCTCTGCAAGGCGAACCCATTCCTCCACCGTGCGAAGGCGTCCCTGCCGTTCCATTTCCGAGCGGGACAGACGGACATAGCACATGTCACAGTTCATATTGCAAAGCGGCAGAAGCTCAAGCGCGCCGGTAACGGGAATGTGCTTCTGGCGGGCTTTCTGGAGAAGGGAACGCTCAAAGGTCGAAGCATCGTCCATATAGTTCATAAAAATTCCTCCGAAAAAACAAAAACCGGTCCAGAGGACCAGGGATCGATGGGAACAGAAAGAAAAGGATCGAAACAGTTGGTTCGATCCTTTTACAGTCGTTTGAAAAAATATGATGTTGAGGGAACAATCAGGATTTTGCGGTCATCCAGGAATCGATGTTTAAGTTGGTGGTACAGTGGATATCATCACCTTTTTTGCCTCTCCAGATGACTACATTAATACGATTACTCTGATCAGGGAACCCCAAAAAGCCTTTTTTATACATGTAACCATATGCAAAGTCGCTGTCGGATTCTGCGCTATGCGTTTCACCACAAGGATAGTAACTACCTAACAAAACATCGTCAGAAGTATCTGGTACTCCATCGGCACCATTCGTATAAACATAATAGCTAGTTCCTTCTTTTCCAGCATTGCACTCAAAGTTATAAACCTTTCCACTATCTCCACAAGCCGCCACATACTCATTTGCAACAAATTCCTGAACCTCGATTACAGGTTCCATCCACTCTTTTCTCATAATGAAACAACCTCCTCTAATAATTGATATTTTAAAGTATCATGCACAAAGTTTAACACGGAATCTTGAATCTTTTCCTCCGGAGCCTCATACTCTTCTGCCGCCTGTGCAACGACCTCTGAAATGGTATGCGGCTGCTGAAATGTATTCCAGAGGAATACGGCGGTATCGTTTGGAACCATTACAGCATTCGAAATCTGACACGCAGCCCCGACGGGAATGATCGCGTATTCTCCTGCGATTTCACGCAGCAGATAATCGGCGCTGACACGATATTTCTTTTCTTTTATCGTTTGTAACAGATCCGACCAGGTCGGGGAAGCCATTGGTTCCATCAAAACCTCCTCTTGCAAAGTGCCGTGCCTTTTCGGGCGAACACCATTTCTGACGTCAAACCGGTAAAATAGGAAAAGCGAGCAGAAATGCAATTACAGTTATCATTACAAGTAATTATAAGAGAAAAAGGTGGAAAAGTCAAGGAAAAGCAGGAAAGAAAAGGAAGTAAAAAAATTACAAGTTACATTACATAACAGGAGTAAACAATTGACTGAGCATCTTTTTTTTGCTATCATAAATGCGGAAAAAGGGATCGTGACACGATGTGTGGAAAATGGAAGATCACAGAGAAAAAAGAGGAGTTTTTATGGAAAAAACATTTCAGACAGGAAGCTTTTCCTTCCGGCTGCGCTTTCCGGAGGAGCTGGTCCTTCCGGCGGATATGGAAAAGTTTGCGGTGGAAAAGGAGTCGACAGACTATACCTATACCATTACTATTGTCGATATACTTCCGGAGGCGGAGGGTGAGTTACTTGTAAACCGGGTCGATTTGCAGGTGTTTCGTAACGGGGAAGGGCTGGAGAGCCGCCTGATCGGTGTGAAAGGAGAAGAGCGTCCCTATGCACTGTATCGTGAGACGGCACAAAAGCATGCACAGGTGTTTGTCGGGAGATGGTATCTGGATGGAGTTGCAAAATATGAGGTTGTATTTCTGTCTCTTCTTGCACTGGAACGCCGCCTGTCGGAGCGGCCATGCCTGATTCTGCACTGTGCATACCTGGAGTATCAGGGGAAGGCCATGCTCTTTTCAGCACCATCTGGAACGGGCAAAACTACGCAGGCGGGCCTTTGGGAGCAGTACCGGGGAAGCCGCACCGTAAACGGTGATAAGGCATTGCTTGAATACGATGGCAAAATGTGGACAGCAAACGGCTGGCCGGTCTGCGGAACCTCAGGAGTCTGCGAAAACAAAAAGCTCCCGGTCGGATGCATTGTAATGCTGAGCCAGGCAAAGACGAATCAGGCGTGGCGGCTGCGTCCGGCAGAGGCATTTACGAGTCTGTACGGACAGATCACCATGAACCGCTGGGACAGGGAGGGAATGGTGCACAGTCTCGACCTTCTCGAACAGCTTGCTGGAAAAGTTCCGGTGTATCATCTGGCGTGCGACATTTCAGAAGATGCGGTGAAAACGCTGGAGCAGGAGATCGGGGCCGGTTCGTTCGAAAGTGAAACATATGCAGCTGCACTGCACAAAAACATGATTCAGAAAAGGGAGAAACATGCATGAAAATGATGGATACACGTGCCTATGTCGGAATGCTGAAAGAACTTGTAGAGCAGGGCAGAGAAGTGCGTATGGTGATTTCCGGGAGCAGCATGGCGCCGTTTCTGATTCATGGACGCGACAGTATTTTCTTCCGAGCGCCGGAGCGGGAACTTCGGAGAGGTGATATCGTATTTTATGAGCGGCCGGGCGGACAGTTTGTCGTGCATCGGATCTGCCGCGTTCATGCAGACGGTTATGACATAATCGGGGATGCACAGACGGAAATAGAGCATCATGTGCAACGGAAGCAGATCTTTGCACGGGTGACAAAAGTGGAACGAAAAGGAAAAATACTTGTACCGGGAACGTTCTGGTGGGAGTTTTTTGCACAGGTCTGGATTCGCATCATCCCGCTTCGCCCGATTCTGATGCATGGATATGCCCGGTTATTCGGTGTGGATAAAAAGAAAAATGATGCGTGCAGAGAAAATGAAAGGAAAAGAAGATGATTACAGAAACAGAAACCGCATTCCTTGCGGTGGTTCGTGCGTTTTTGACAGAAGAAAAAGCAGCTTTGGAAGAACTTGCGGCGCTGACAGAAAAACAATGGAATCATCTGTTTGTCATGGCAGCACAGCATTCGCTGCTGTCAGCAGTCTACGATGTTGTGGGTAAAACACCGGAATTTGCGGGGCTTCCGGGGGAGCTGCGCGGACAGGTAAAAACACAGGCGATGCAGAGCATTTTGCAGCAGGTTTCGCGTACAGCGCTGTTTCTTTCCGATGAAAAGGAGCTGGAGCATCTGGGCGTGCAGCCGCTGGTGATGAAAGGAATTGTGTGCAGAAATCTCTATCCGAAGCCGGATCTGCGCCCGTCCGGGGATGAGGATCTGCTGATTCCGGAAAAGGATTTTGCAGCAGTGGATGCCTGTTTTATGCGGAAGGGCTTTGTGCGGGACAAAGAAACCGCAATGCCGGATGGCATCAAAGACGGTGATGTCCCGGAAGAGATGGGCTATATTCATCCGAAAACAGGAGCCTTTTATGAAATACATACCAGGCTGTTCAGCACAGAATCCTCTGCCTATGGTTATCTGAATCGTGCATTTTCCGATGTTTTCGCGCATCCATCCAAAGTGGAAGTGCAGGGACAGAGCATCTTTACCTTAGAAGAAACGCATCATCTTTTCTATCTTCTCTGTCACAGCTTCAAGCACTTTCTTCACGGCGGCGTCGGGATCCGTCAGATCTGTGATATGGTACAGATGATTCGTATATATGGAAGAAAAATAGACTGGGAAATGTTCTGGCAGCTGTGCGAAGAGTATCATATGACGTGCTTCTGTATCAATCTGCTGGATATCGGCGAGCGGTATCTGGGCTTTTCCTATGAAGCAAGTGGGGCAGTCCGTGCCGCAAAGAAGCTTCACTCGGATTCCGAAGCGCTTCTGATCGATATTCTCGATGCCGGTTCGTTCGGAAAATCGAGCGTGGGACGGATCCACAGTGCAAACATTACCCTGTATGCGGCAGAAACCGGAATGGAAAAGCACACAGCCGGGGGAATCTGGAAATCGCTGGTTCCGGAAGCTTCCTATATGAAAAACAAGTATCCCTATGCGGCGAGGTATCCGTTTTTGCTCCCGGCTGCATACGTGGAGCGAATCCTGAAATGGCTGGGGCAGGGAGAAAAAGGACAGAAATTGAGCATTGAAGTGGGTGCGGGACGTGTCGAGCTGCTGAAAAAATACGATATGATCCGTACCGCAGACGGGAAAAAGAGAGGAGACGCGCATGCAGGAAGAATCCAAAGAGAAAAGTAAAGACGCTCCCTTCGAGTCTCTCCGCATCCTGTCGGAGCGATGGAAAAACGGAACGTTCTCGGAAATCATCGATGACTGGAAATGGATTTTTGGCTACAGCGCGCGCTATAAGGGTGCGATTGTTTTTTATACGATTCTCGGTATCTTAAGCACTTCGCTTGGGCTTGTCGGCAGCGTGGCAGGAAAATACCTGATCGATATCATCACCGGATACCAGATACAGAAGCTCCCGCTGCTGCTTTGCATCATGATCGGAAGCACCGTGTTCAGCCTTGGGTTTGAGAGTGTCATCAACCGCATTTCAACGAAGCTTGGTATCGCCATCAACAACGACATCCAGGCGGATATTTTTGACAAAATCGTTGATGCGGACTGGCTGGAAATCAGCAAATACGCAAACGGTGACGTACTCAACCGTTTCAACGGCGACATTGGAACGGTCAGCGGCAACGCAATCAGCTGGCTCCCGACGATTATCATTGCCGTGTATCAGTTTATTGCCACCTTTTTCGTAATCCTGCATTATGATTGGGTCATGGCACTGATTGCTTTTTTAAGCGCACCGTTCCTGCTTCTGATGTCGCGGTTTATGATCCGCCGTCAGCGGGAATACAGCAAAGAAGTACGCGAGATGAGCAGTAATCTGATGAGCTTTGAGGTAGAAGCGTTCTACAATTTTGATACGATCAAGTCGTTTGGCATCGCACCGTATTACAGCAAAAAGATGCGTTGGTGGCAGGGACTCTTCAAGGACATCAGCCTGAAATATAATCTGTTTACGATTAAAACCAATATCGTAATGTCTATTCTCGGGAGTGCGGTGGAGTTTACGGCGTTCGGATACTGCCTGTTCCGCCTGTGGACGCACGACATTACCTATGGAACCATGACGCTGTTCCTGCAGCAGCGGAGTAACCTTTCCGGCGCGTTTGGAAACGTAATTTCAATTATTCCGTCCTTCCTCAACAGCTCCGTCTCGGCGCACCGGATCCGTGAGCTCGTAGAGCTGCCAAAAGAGGTCCATATCCCGGAGAGTACCGCGCTTGATCCACTGGCAAAGGATGGCTTCCGGGTACAGATGCATGGGGTAGAATTTTCCTATATAGAAGGAAACAAAGTAATTACCAAATCGGAGTTTCAGGCCGCCCCCGGCGAGATTGTAGCGTTGGTTGGCCCGTCCGGCGAGGGAAAAACAACGATGATCCGCCTGATTCTCGGCCTTATCCGCCCGCAGGAGGGGGAAACCGTGATCATTGCCTCAAACGGAAAAAAGGTTCCCATGAACGCCGAAACGCGTCATCTCTTCGCCTATGTTCCACAGGGAAATACGATCCTTTCCGGCACAATCGCCGAAAATATGCGCATGGTAAAAGAGGATGCGGCCGACGAGGAGATCATTGAAGCGCTCAAAATCTCCTGCGCCTGGGATTTTGTTCAGCATCTGCCGGACACCATCAACAGCCGCGTCGGGGAACGTGGCCGCGGTTTCTCCGAAGGTCAGTCCCAGCGGCTTGCCATCGCCCGTGCCGTCCTCCGCGATGCCCCGGTGCTGCTTCTGGATGAAGCCACCTCGGCACTGGATGTCACGACGGAACGAAACGTTCTTCGAAATATCATCCGTCAGCGTCCCAACAAAACCTGTATCGTTACGACGCACCGTCCGAGTGTCCTCGGCCTCTGCCAGAGAGTCTACCGTGTCATGAATGGAACCGTGGCCGAACTCGATGGGGCAGAAGGGGCAAAGATGGTGGAAGATTTTTGACAGAAAAAAGACACAAAAAAGACACAAAGGTCGGAAGAGTGATACTTCAAAGTCAAATCAGTTATAGAGTTGTAAGTCAAAATCCTGCTATAATACAACCATCAAAGGTCACACAACACGATACGTGAAAAGGAGAAAAAGTATGAAGAAAAAAGTGTTAGCAGGCATTCTTGCAGCAACCATGGCATTTTCCATGGCAGCATGCGGAAGCACAGGATCCAGTTCTGATTCCGGTTCCTCCGCAGCTTCCGGAAGCACAGCAAAGACAGAGGAAAAAGGCGAGCCGTACACTGTAACTATGGTACTGCAGGGCAGCCAGCAGCAGGATGAAGAGAGAATCGAAGAAAAAATCAACGAGATTCTGGAGCCGGAGCTGAATGCAAAGCTCGATATCGTTGTTCTTCCGTGGGCAAGCGCATCTCAGCAGTTACAGCTGATGCTTTCCGGCGATGAGAAAATCGATCTTCTGTACACAAATGCAACAACAGCTGTACAGTATATGCATTCCGGCCAGATCATGGATATGTCTGAACTGATTGACAAATACGGCACAAACCTGAAAGATATCTATGGCGAGGATATTGCAAAAACAAATCAGATTGATGGGTTTGTCTATGGCGTTCCGAACCAGATCGAACGAGGCAGCATTCCAGCCATCTTCATGAGAAAAGACCTGGTAGAAAAGTATAATATCAATACCGATGAAATCAAAGAGCCGAAGGATATGGAGAAAGTATTTGAGACCGTACAGGCAGGCGAGCCTGACATGACAATGCTGTATTCCATCAACGAAGGTGATACCCCACTGACCCGTCTGTTCCGTGGTGATGCACTTGGCGATGCCAACACGGGCGTTCTGATGGATCAGACCAACAGCACAACCGTAGAGAACTTCTTTGCGACCGACTGGTTCAAAGATACCGCAACGATGCTGTATGACTGGTATCAGAAAGGCTATATCAGCAAGGATGCCGGAACAAACACAGAAAACTGGAGAACCGTATGCAAAGCAGGAAACCTGTTCTCCCTGTTCTTCGCCTATCATCCAGGTACTCCGGTTGAGTTCCAGAGTTCTACCGGATATGATTTTGAAATCGTACCGTTCTATGATGCACCGATAATCAACTCTTCCTCCTACAGCGGAATTATCTTCTCTGTAGCACAGAACTCCGAAAATCCGGAAAAAGCAATGCAGGTTCTGGATTATATCTATGGCAGCCCGGAGGTCATGAACCTTCTGAACTGGGGCGAAGAGGGAACCGACTACGTAGTAGAAGATGAAGAAAACGGAATCATCAACTACCCGGATGGCGTAACAGCAGACAACGTAGGCTACAGCTTTAACTGTGGATGGGAGCTTCCGAACCAGTTTATCGCATACAAATGGAACGGATCTGACCCGCAGCTCTGGGACAAAATGCAGGAGTTTAATGATTCCGGTATCGAGTCGAAAGCACTTGGATTTATCTTTGATAACAGCGAATATACCAATCAGGTATCGGCTCTGTCCAACGTTGTAAAACAGTACAGCGGAGCACTTTACAGCGGTTCTGGAGATCCGGAAGAACTGCTTCCACAGTTCCTGGAGGCACTGGATGATGCGGGAATCAATGATGTCATTGCTGCAAAGCAGGAGCAGCTGGATGCATTTCTTGCAGCGAAATAAGCACCATAATTTGTAAAAAGAACACGACCGGGGCAAAAGAAAATCCGGTGTGATACAGTAACCGAAGGCTCCACTCTTACCCGAAAAGATGTGGAGCTTTCTCTGTGAAAGAACCTGAAAAAACAGCCCTCATAAAAGGAGACACGCTTTATGAAAAAAGCAGAGGTTAAAAAAGAGAAAAAGAAAAACGTGCTGAAGGAATATTGGCCGCTTTATCTGATGATGCTTCCGGCACTTCTGTATCTGCTGATCAACAACTATATCCCGATGGCAGGTATGGTGATTGCGTTTAAAAAACTGAACTTTGCAAAAGGTATCTGGGCAAGCCCATGGGCAGGACTCGACAACTTTAAGTTCCTGTTTTCCTCGAAGGATGCATGGATCATTACAAGAAACACGCTGCTGTATAACGTCGCATTTATTCTTGTAAACATGGTAGTCGGAATTGCCATTGCGATTCTGATTACGGAGGTAAGAAACACAAAGCTCAAAAAAGTGTACCAGAGTGCAATTCTTCTTCCGTTCCTGATGTCCATGGTTATCTTAAGCTACATCGTATATGCGCTTCTGAGTGCGGAAAATGGTCTTGTCAACAATTCGATCCTTCCGTTCTTCCATATTGACCCGATCCAGTGGTACCAGAAACCGAAATACTGGCCGGCGATCCTGATCATCGCGAACTGCTGGAAGGGCGTAGGATACGGATGCCTGATTTATATCGCATCGCTGATCGGTATTGATCCTTCCTTCTATGAGGCTGCCAGACTGGACGGCGCAAGCAAATGGCAGGAGATCACAAAAATCACACTGCCGAGCCTCGTTCCGACCATCATTACCCTGCTGCTTCTCAGCATCGGAAGAATTTTCTACTCCGATTTCGGTCTGTTCTATCAGGTACCAATGAACTCCGGTGTTCTGTTCCCGACCACAAACGTTATCGATACCTACGTATACCGTGCCCTGATTGAACAGGGAAATATCAGTATGTCATCTGCAGCCGGTGTATACCAGTCTCTGGTAGGCTTCTGTGTCGTAATGTTGAGCAACTGGATTGTCCGTAAGGTAGACAAAGACCAGGCATTATTCTAGGAGGATGGAAGTATGACAAATTCAAAAAAAGCAAAACGTTTCCAGTTCTGGATTAATGTAGTACTCGTTCTGATTACCTTATCCATTGTACTGCCGTTTGTACTCGTATTTATTTCCTCGCTGACCGATGAAAACACACTGATCCGCAACGGATATTCGTTCTTCCCGGAGAAATTCAGCTTCTATGCTTACTCCTATATCATCCGCCAGGGCGAGAAAATCCTGAGAGCATACGGAATTACCATTTTTGTAACCATCGTCGGTACCGCTGCAAATATTGCGATGTCCTCTCTTCTGGCGTATCCGCTTTCGGTTAAAAAACTGCCGTACCGCAGAGCAATTACCTTTTTCGTATTCTTTACGATGCTGTTCAACGGCGGACTGGTGCCGACCTACCTGATGTATGTAAATTATCTTCATATCAAAAACACGATCTGGGCATTGATTGTTCCGGGCTTCCTGTTAAGTGCAAACAACGTGCTGATGATCCGAAGCTACTTTAACACCAGTATCCCGGACGCGCTGTTCGAGGCGGCCAAGATCGATGGCGCCGGACACATGAAAATTTTTACCAGCATCACCCTTCCGCTTGGAAAACCGATTCTGGTAACAATGGGACTGTTTTCCGCACTTGGCTATTGGAATGACTGGACAAATGGTTTATACTATTTATCAGGAAATGACGGTCAGAAGCTTTACAGCATCCAGAACCTGCTGAACCAGATGATCACCGATATTCAGTATCTGGCAAGCGGAAAAGTAACCGGAAATATCGGCGCGGAGGTGGCAAAGCTGCCGACAACCTCCATCCGTATGGCAATCGCATTTATCGCCATGCTGCCGCTGTTTATCATCTATCCGTTCCTTCAGAAATACTTCGCAGAAGGTATCACACTTGGCGCGGTAAAAGGATGATTCACATGCGGAAATGAAAAAAGAGAAACACGTTTGTGTTTCCGGCATACAGCAGAAAAACAGTACAGACTCATGAAAACATGAGGTGTGCTGTTTTTCTGCTGTATTATCATAGTCAGTAAAAAAGATCCGTTCGCAAAAACAAACATGGAAAGATTCCGAGCGTACCGGAACAGAAAAAAAGGAGGAAACTTCATGCATATTTCAAAACAGACGAAAAAAACAACACTGGCGCAGCAGGGGCGTTATCTTTTGATCTGCCTGCTGAGTATGATGCTGCTTTTTCTGGCTGGGAGCATGCTTATTCTGAACCGGACGCAGCAGCAGGTATATGAGCAGCTGGAGGAGGTTTCAAAGCTGTATACGGATGAGCTGGACAACCGTTTTTTTCGAATCAGCCGAAATCTGTTTTCGACCGTAATGGACAGCTCCAACCCGGATTCTGCTTTCTGGAAATACATGGATCTGATGGAGAAGGATCAGTATGAGGAATATGTCATCACACAGCTGCGAAGGAACTATGTATCTGCAGCGTGGGATTTTGGAACGGATTACAATGTTTTTCTCTATACGCAGAAGGATGAGAGCTTATATCAGCTGAGCATTTCCTCCGACGGGCGTTATTCCATTGATCCGTATCTGCAGGAAGCGCTGAAGCGCCGGATCAGGAGTCTGTCCCAGCAGACGTATGCAGTCAAGAAAAAATGGACCGTGATGCGCCAGGGCAATGAGGTTTATATGCTCAAGGTAGCACAGAGTCAGGGCGTCGGATTCGGCTGCTACGTCAATCTGAAGACGATTTTGGAACCGTTCTCTGAGCTGTCTCTTGGGAAGAGCGGCTATGTCAGTCTCGTTGACCAGAACGGGAAAAGCATCGGAACACTGACGGAAAAAGGAATTGTAACGGACAATTCGAAAATTAATACCGACAATTACACCTTCCGGCAGGAACTTTCGCAGGCGCCGTTTGAAATACGGATTAAAATCTCCTGGACCGGTGTTTTGAATCTGATGACGGGAAGTGTGTTTGCTCTTCTCGGCGTTGCATTTCTGATGGTGATTGCCGGTTCCGTGCTGCTGTTCCATCTGAAAACAAAAATCTTGAAGCCGGTCGCTATGTTTACGGAAAATCTTCAAAAATATGACAATGGGGATCTCACCTATCAGATGTCGGAAGGAAATCTGGTAGAGCTGGAGCAGATTGACGATAAATTCCGAAACATGATTCATCAGATCCGACGTCTGAAGATCACGCTGTATGAGCAGGAGCTGGAAAAACAGAAAATCGAGATGGATTACCTGAAAATCCAGATTCGTCCGCATTTTTACATGAACTGTCTGAACTTTATTTACAGCATGATTGACTTCGGACAGTACGACCATGCAAAGTCGATGAGCCGTATTACGTCCGATTATCTCGCCTATATTTTCCGCAATACAAGCGAGATGGTGCCGGTGACGGCGGAGACGAATCACTGCGAAAATTACCTCAAAATTCTGCTGCTGCGCTATCCGGAAAAATTCACCTATTATTTTGAAGTCCATGAAGAAGTGAAAGACGCGGTAATCTTCCCGTTTCTGATTCAGGTGTTTGTAGAGAATGCGGCAAAACATGCCCTGACGCTGGAGACGGTTCCGCTGATTTCCGTGACGGTTTACCCGGAGGACCGCGGCGAAGAAAAGTATGTCAACATTTATATTTCGGACACCGGAAACGGCTTCCCGGAGGAGACGCTGCAAAGGCTGAAAGCAGGGGAAGATATTTCCGAGCATGGAAAGCATATCGGGATTGAAAACTGCCTGAAACGATTCCGTTATTATTATGGTGATACAGGAGAGATTCATTTCGATAACAGCCCGCTCGGCGGAGCGATTGTAGATATCCATATTCCATACAAGACAGGGGGAGAAGAACATGAAACTATTGCTCGTGGATGATGAAGAGTACGTGATTGAAAGTATCAAAAGAAACCTCGATCTTACAGAGACCGGGGTGAACGAGGTGTATACCGCGTTTTCCGTACAGCAGGCGAAGAACATCATGGGAATGGTGGACATTGATATCGTGATCAGCGATATCGTGATGCCGGGCGGAACGGGATTCGACTTTGTGGAGTGGGTCAGGAAAGAGGAGCTGAAGGTCCAGGTCATCTTCCTGACAAGCTATGCGGAGTTTGACTATGCCAGAAGAGCGATTCAGCTGAACAGCGTCGATTACCTGCTGAAGCCCATCGATTTTGGCAAGCTGAAGGAGGCCGTACAGCGTGCGGCGGAATCCGTTGCGAAAGAAAAGAAAATACAGGATCTCAGGCAGGAAAGCATCAAGTGGAATCAGAATAGAAAAATTCTGCAGCAGGATATCTGGAAAAATGTGCTGAAAAACGGCTTCTCCGAGGAAAAGTTCTGCGAAACGGCAGCACAGCGCCAGCTTCCATACGGACCGGGACACTATTTCCGGCTGATTTGTCTGATGCCGGAAATAAAGAGCAATAAGCGGGAAATGTGGGATACCGCGACCATGGAATTTGTGATCGAAAATGTGCTGTCGGAACTGTATGAGGAAACGGATATTGCGGTAGATACTGTTTTTTACCAGGAACCGGGCATCTACTGGATTGTTACACAGTCAAGGGAAAAAGCATTCCCGCAGGACGGCGGGCAGGACGGTGAAATTCTGCGGCAATTTGTTGCGTGGATGAATGAAAAAATTTACCCGGAGCTGTGGTGCGGCGCCGGACAGTGGGAATCTGTACTGGGGATGCAAAAGCAGAGCCGGAATCTTCAGAAAATGCGGGAGGGAAGCCTTTCCGTGCGGAACGAGGTGCTGTTTCTGAACGAGTTTCGGGCTCCGCAGACCAGCTACGAAAATAGGGAGCTGGATGTATGGAAAGCTCTGCTTTCGGAGGAAAAACCGGAGGAGCTGCTGGAGCGGCTGCAGAAATACCTTGACCGGACGGAGCGGGAAGGAATGATTACTAGGGAGCTTCTGGTAGCACTCCGTACCGATCTGACGCAGGTGGTGTATGCATGGCTTTCGGAACGGGAGATCAAGGCGTATGCACTGTTTGCAGATGCGGACATGGAAAACCTGCATCGGAATTCCCTTTATGGCAGAGAAGAGATGATGGAATATGCCGGGGTACTGGTTCGGAAAGCAGTGCAGTACAGACAGTACATCAACAAATCAGATTCGGTTACGAGCCAGGTATGCGCTTATATCGATGCACATTACCGGGAGGAGATTCACCGGGAGGAGCTTGGGGAGCTTGTCTTTTTGAATACGGATTATCTGTCCCGGATTTTTAAAAAAGAAAAGGGTATTTCGATCAGTAATTATATCATCCAAAAGCGGGTGGAGGAGGCAAAAAAGCTTCTAACACAGAGCACGCTGCCGATCAATACGGTGTCGCTGTATGTGGGGTACAGCAATTTCTCGTACTTTACGAAGATGTTTAAGGACAATACGGGATACGCACCGCTGGAATACCGAAGAAGTTTTAGTGAAAAATAGCGGAAAGCCACCCTTCACATGTCCGGGAAATAACAGAGGATTTTATCACTTTCTTACGCACCGGAACAGCAGCAAACAGGTCGGAATAGTGAAAGAAAAAGGTCGGATCAGGGGATATTTTTTTCAAGTCAGATGTGGTAAAATTTCAGTATAAAATTCAGAAAAATAACGGAAAAACGGTATTTTTCTGACGTTTTAGGGGTTTCTGAAAAAGCAGATACAGCAAAAACGAGGTATGGAGGAGAAAAAATGACCGAGCAGAAATTAAAAGAGCTTCTGGCCGACATGACGCTGGAAGAAAAAGTAAACCAGATGAGCCAGGTGGTGGGCGCCTTTTTCAATAAAGATATGGACATCACGGCGATGGGACCGATGGCAGATAAAGGCTTTACGCCGGAAAATGTAGCGCTTTCCGGTTCCATCCTGGGTTCCATGGGCGCAGAAACATTAAAGAAAATCCAGAAGGATTTCGTGGAGCAGCACCCGCATCATATCCCGATGCTGTTCATGCTGGATGTCATCAACGGCTTCAAGACCATTTTCCCGATTCCGCTGGGACAGGGCGCAACGTTTGAACCGGAGCTGTCCGAAAAGTGTGCGGCAGTTGCTGCAAAAGAGGCAGCCGTTTCCGGCCTTCACGTAACCTTCGCACCGATGACCGACCTGGTTCGCGATGCGAGATGGGGCCGTGTCATGGAGTCTACCGGTGAGGATCCGTATCTGAACGGCCTGTTCTGTGCCGGAATGGTGCGCGGATTCCAGGGAGACGATCTGAAGGAGCCGTACAAAATTGCTTCCTGTGTGAAGCATTTCGCAGGCTATGGCGCACCGACAGCAGGAAGAGACTACAATACGGTAGAGCTTTCCGAGCATACCTTCCGTGACTTCTATCTGCCGTCCTACAAAGCCGGCATCGATGCAGGCGCAGCGATGGTAATGACTTCCTTCAATACGGTAAACGGTGTTCCGGCAACCGGAAACAAGAAACTGATGCGCGGCATCCTGCGTGACGAGATGGGATTTGACGGAGTTCTGATTTCCGACTGGGCGGCAATCGAGGAGATTATTTACCACGGCTACTGCGCAGACCGTGAGGAGGCAGCTGTCCGCTCCGCCGAGGCAGGCGTCGATATCGATATGATGACAGGTATTTACTGCGAGAACCTCTGCCGCCTTGTAAGAGAGGGCAAGATTTCCGAGGATCTGATCGATGAGTCCTGCATGCGTATCTTGGAACTGAAAAACAAACTGGGACTGTTTGAAAACCCGTATAAAGACGCAGACGAGACGAAAGAAAAAGAGGTCATTCTCTGCAAAGAGCACCGCGCCCTGGCAAGAGAAGCCGCAAGAAAATCGTTTGTACTGCTGAAAAACGAAGAGAAAATCCTGCCGCTTGGCAAGGAGAAAAAAATTGCCTGGGTCGGACCGTATGTCCACAGCAGAAACCTGATGGGCGCCTGGTCCTTTATCGGAGATGCAAAGGATGTGACAAATCTGGAAGAGGCCGTAAAAGCGCAGGCAGATACGACAAACATGAGCTTCCATGCAGGCTCTCCGATGCTTGGCTCCGACATCCGCCTAGAGGGCTTCGGCGAGGCGATGGAGCAGTCCCATACACCGGAGGAAGAGGAGGCAATGCTTCTTGAGGCTGTAAACGCAGCAAAGGAGGCCGAGGTTGTCGTTCTTGCGATCGGCGAGGATCGTCTGCAGTCCGGCGAGGCAACCAGCAACGCGAACATCCGCATCCCGGAAATCCAGCAGAGACTGCTTGAGCGCGTTTCAAAAGTCAATGAAAACGTTGTCGTTGTCCTCTTCAACGGTCGTCCGCTCGACCTGCGCGATGTCGTATCGAAAGCAAAAGCCGTTCTTGAAGTATGGATGCCGGGTACCGAAGGTGCCAATGCAATCGCAGACGTTGTTTTTGGTGCATACGCTCCAAGCGGCAAGCTGACCATGAGCTTCCCATACTCTGTAGGCCAGGTGCCGGTTCACTACAACGAGTATTCCACCGGAAGACCGCATGTGCCGGGCAAGGACAAAGACCGCTTCCGCTCCAAATACCTCGACATCCCGAACGCACCACTGTTCCCGTTCGGATATGGCCTTGGCTACACCAGCTTTGCAATTTCAGATGTGAAACTGGACAAGGCAGAGCTTGGCATGGAAGATGAGATTAAAGCCTCCGTAACCGTGAAAAACACCGGCGATACAAAGGGAACCGAGACCGTACAGCTTTACATCCACGACGTAGCCGCATCCGTGGTACGCCCGGTGAAAGAGCTGAAAGATTTCTGCAAGGTAACCCTTCAGCCGGGAGAAGAAACCGAAGTCATCTTCAAAATCACAGAAGAAGAGCTTCGCTTCCTGACAGAAAATGAGCGTGTAGAAAGTGAAAACGGTGCTTTCGAAGTCTTCATCGGAAGCGACAGCACGACAGAGAATAAGGCAGAATTTGTGCTGAAAAAATAAGAAGCAATACTGGGATGTAGCGTAAGCGGAATCAAGATGGGGGTCTGAATCGCTACGGAAAGATAAAAGAAAAGCCAGCCACAAAAAGCGAAAAGAATTTTGCTTTTGCGGCTGGCTTTTTTCTGCCGGTACCGTATTGACCCTTCTGTTAAAACAAAGTAAAATAGAAATTGGTATTGGGACGAAAGAGAGGAAAAGAAATGGGGTACTTAGGAAACAAGTTAAAGGGGAAATACCACAAAGACACATTCCAGACCGCCGTCAACATGGCGTGGCCGGCGATCGTGGAGTCGTTTTTCATTGCATTTGCGGGTCTTGTAGATTCGCTGATGGTAAGTTCGCTTGGCTCCTACGCAGTTGCCGCGGTCGGTCTGACGACACAGCCGAAGCTGCTTGGCCTGGCGTTTTTCTTTGCGCTGAATGTGTCGATTTCCGCCCTTGTTGCGCGGCGGCGAGGGGAACAAAGACAGGGTGCGGCGAATGAGACTCTGGTAACTGCGCTTGTATTTATTATCCTTGCGGCAGCTGCATTCAGTGTTGGATTTGTGGCGTTTGCAAGTCCGATCATCCATCTGTGCGGCTCAACGGCGGAGACGCATAACGGCGCAGTAACATATTTCCGTATCATCATGGGCGGTATGATTTTTAACTGTATCCAGATGGGGATCAACTCGGCACAGCGCGGTGCGGGCAATACAAAAATCACGATGCGCACAAATGTAACATCAAATACGATTAATATTATCCTGAATTATCTTCTGATCAACGGCCATTTCGGGTTCCCGGCACTCGGCATTCAGGGTGCGGCACTGGCAACCGTCACAGGAACGGTTGTCGGATGTGTGATGAGCATCCTTTCCATCACAAAGCAAGACGGATTCCTGAATCTTGGCTATATTCTGAAGAACAAAATTAAACCGACGATTGCAGCGTTCATCAGCCTGGTCAGGGTCGGGTACAGTGTGTTTTTCGAGCAGGTTTTCATGCGGATCGGCTTTATGATGACGGCGATCATGGCGGCCAAGCAGGGAACCGATGCGATGGCGGCACACCAGGTCGGCATGAATATTATGTCGCTTTCGTTTGCGTTCGGCGATGGCCTCCAGTCCGCAGCGGTTGCACTGATCGGCCGGAGCCTCGGCGCAAAAAAGCCGGATCTTGCGAAAGAGTACGGCAGAACGTGCCGTCTGATCGGCGCGGGCATCGCAGTATGCCTCGTTGCGATTTATCTCTTCGGCGGAAGATGGCTGTACAGCCTGTTTTTCGAAGAACAGCATATCATTGAAATCGGTGTCAGCATCATCCATGTCATTATCTTCGTCGTCATTTTCCAGATCTGTCAGGTTATTTACATGGGATGCCTGCGCGGTGCGGGAGATACGCTCTATACGGCAGTTGCATCTATGATCAGCGTTACATTTATTCGTACGATCGTTTCGTATCTTGGCGGTTACACGCTGGGGCTTGGCATCGTCGGAATCTGGTTCGGCGTGCTGGCGGATCAGATGTCACGGTTTATCTTTGCGACGATCCGATTCAAACAGGGAAAATGGGTGAAAATTAAGATTTAACCGAATCAAGCAAGTAGCGAAGCAGATTGCGAATATCCGCTTGACGTAACGATTCAGAGCCATGCGAAATGGTACTCTGAATCATTACCAATATAAAACTAAAACAGGAGGAAGCAAAACGATGTACAAATTTGACAGAGAAGCTTATGACAGGCGGATGGAGTGGTACCGCGACGCCCGTTTCGGCATGTTTATCCACTGGGGACTTTATGCCATCCCGGCGCGCGGAGAATGGGTGCGGAGTACCGAGCAGATTCCAAAAGAAGATTACATGAAATATTTCGAGGAGTTCAACCCCGTTGATTTCGAGCCGCGGAAATGGGCAAAAGCGGCGAAAGAGGCCGGCATGAAATACATGGTTCTGACTGCCAAGCATCACGACGGTTTCTGCCTCTTCGACAGCCAGTATACCGATTTCAAATCCACCAACACGAAATGCGGCCGCGACCTCGTTGCAGAGTATGTTGATGCCGTCCGCGCAGAAGGACTGAAGGTTGGTTTGTATTTCTCTCTGCTCGACTGGTTCCACGACGATTTCCCACATTACGGCGACCGGAACCACCCGATGCGGAACAACCCGGCATACAAAAACGATGACCGCGATTTCGACCGCTACCTGACCTACATGCACAATCAGGTACGCGAGATCTGCACAAACTACGGAAAGCTCGATGTGCTGTGGTTTGACTTTTCCTACGATACGTTGCGCGGCGAAGCATGGAAAGCGACGGAGCTGATCAATATGGTGCGGAAGCTCCAGCCGGATGTCATCATCGACAACCGTCTCGAGGTGAGCGGAGAGGGCTACGGTTCTCTGGCGGCCGGAAATCCGACCCCGTACCACGGCGACTTTGTGAGCCCGGAGCAGATGATTCCGCCGAATGGCATCCAGGATGTAAATGGAAACGATATCGCCTGGGAATCCTGCGTCACGATGAACAATCACTGGGGTTATTGTGCCAACGACCACTTCTTCAAACCGGCACCGATGCTGATCAAAAAGCTGGTCGAGTGCGTATCGAAGGGTGGAAACCTGCTTTTGAACGTCGGCCCGGACGCCAGGGGAAATATCCCGGAGGAGTCGATCGAACGGTTGGCTGAGATTGGAAAGTGGATGAAGAAAAACGGAGAGAGCATTTACGGCTGCGGAAAAGCCGGTATTGAGAAACCGGACTTTGGCCGTGTGACGCGCCACGGAAACCATCTGTATTTTCATGTCTATGAAAATACCGTTGGGCCGCTGCCGCTGCCCGGCGTGAAAAAAGAAGAAATCCAGGCGATCCGCTACGTCGCAACCGGCGCGGAAATCCCGGTTTCCACAAGCTGGGTACACAGCGATTATCCGACCATGGCATTCGCCGATCTCGGCGAAGACCCGGTATTGCCGGATGGAGTCGATACAGTCATCGATGTGATTCTGAAAAAGTAGAGGGTAAAATCGGATTTGATTCTGGAGCGTGTCTGAAAAAGCATTTCCGCAATCTGCAGGCTTCACTTTGCGGTATCTTTTTTTCAGACACGCTCTAAAAGTCTTACAAGTTCTTACAAAATTCTGTATTTTTCGTTCCGCTGATTGACAGTTCTGGCAGAAGAATGCATACTGAAAAAAACACAAGATCACAGCCCGTGCTTCGAAATTTAACCGAATCAAGCAAGTAGCGAAGCGGATTGCGAAGATCTGCCTGACTCCTTTTCCTGCGCAGGGAAGGATAAGAGCTTTCGGAGTGAGAAAAGGGCAGTCTGTTTTTAGAAACGAAGCAAGAGAATCACAGTTTCGTTTTACAAGAAAAAAAGAGGGGGAATAAAACATGATTCGTCTGAACCACGTCAGCAAAATTTACGGCGATGGAAGCAAAAAAGCCGTCGATGATCTTTCCTGGGATATCGAAGATGGAAAGATCACCGGATTTATCGGCCCAAACGGAGCCGGGAAAACGACAACATTAAAAATGATCACCGGCATCCTGGCACCGTCCGAGGGAACGATTGAAATCAATGGAAAAGATATCCAGAAGGATCCGCTCGAAGCCAAGCGCCAGTTCGGTTTTGTGCCCGACGACCCGGATGCGTTTCTTCGCGTCAGGGGAATTGAATATCTGAATTTTATGGCAGATATCTACGGTGTCGGAACGGAAGAGCGTCAGCGTTTTATCGAAGAAACCGCAAAACGCTTTGAGATGGAAGAGAACCTTTCGAGCCGTATCATGAGCTACTCGCATGGCATGCGTCAGAAAATCATGGTGATGGGCGCACTGATCCACAAGCCGCCGGTCTGGATTCTCGATGAGCCGCTGACCGGCCTTGACCCGCGCTCCGCGCACGAGCTCAAACAGATGATGCGTGAACACGCCGATGCCGGAAACGCCGTGCTGTTTTCCACCCATGTGCTGGAAGTAGCGGAAAAACTCTGCGACCGCATCGCCATCATCCATCACGGCCGCCAGGTATACCTGGGTACTCTGGAAGAATTAAAAGCGGCCTATCCGGATCAGACACTTGAAAATATCTTTCTGGAGATCACCGAACATGCGTAACTTATGGATTCTCACCCGTTTCCTTCTGAAAAGCGGACCAGGAAAAAGCAATCAGAAGAGCGGAAAAAAGAAAGCATTTTCGGACGGAGGACGTATCGTTGTATACCTTCTGCTTGGTGTCTGCCTCCTTCCCGTGTCGGTCTTACTGTTTTTTCTGGGATATTCCGGCTATACCTTCCTGCAGCCGCTCGGGCTGGAAACCCTGCTGATCGAGTTCGTCTGTGCCATTGGCATGATGGTCATTTTCTTCTATGGCCTGCCGCTGTTTCTGAGCGAGTATTACATGGACTCTGACCTCGTAAAGCTTTTGCCGCTGCCGTTTACCCCGGCGCAGATTGTTGGTGCGAAAGGCTTCTGCTGTCTGCTGAACGAATACTATCTTATTGTACTGCTGTTCTTTCCGTTTCTGTTAGGGTACGGGATCAGCGCCAAAATGGGCATTTTTTACTGGATCAATATGATCCTCGCCTGCCTTATTTTCCCGGTTGTGCCGCTCGTTTACGCCGCAGTTTTGACGATGCTCGTGATGCGTCTTTTCAAAAATATCCGAAACAAGGATTTCTTAAGCTACCTCGGATTCGCCGCATCCCTGATTTTTGCGATCGGCATCAACGTATTTTCGCGCAGTATCGGAAATTTTGAAATGCAGGATATTATGAACATGATGGAAAGCCAGAAGGGCACTCTGCGCGCCTTCCGGACCATTTTTCCGAACCTGCCCCTGATGACCGGAAGCCTTGCAGATGCATCCTTTCTCAAAATGATACTCTACATCGCTACAACAGCCGTCATCCTTGCTGTCTTTTTCGCCCTCGCCTGGAAAATCTACCTCCCGGCTGTCCTCGGCATGAGCGAAACCACCAGCGAAAAACGCATTTTATCCAAAGAAGAAGTGACCCGAACCGTCAAAAGCAAAAATCCGGTCCGCACCTACGCGATGATTGAATGGAAAAAACTGTACCGAACCCCGGCCTGGTTTATGAATTGTGTTCTGATGCCTCTCATCTGGCCGGTCTTCATGCTTGGCATTGCCCTCGTTTCCGTCATTTCCAGCCTTGGCATGGCTCAAACCACCGGCCTTTGGACCCGGCTTGTCGCCGATGGCACCATATTCCGCCTCCTGAAAGGGGAACTGCCCGTTGCAATTGCTGTCCTTACCGCCGCCGGAATCGCCGTCATGATGTCCATGTTCTGCCTGATCTCTGCCACAGCGATGTCCCGAAAAGGAAGCGAATACATTTACATGAAATGCATTCCGATGAGCTATCACGACCAGATCCGTGCCATGCTGGTAAGCGGCATCCTGATCAGTCTCCTTGGCACCTTGCCGTACGCACTGGTCTTCAACATCATCGCGGTCGTTTTCGGTCTGCACCCGGCGACCCTTCTTTACACCACAGCGATCACGGTTTTATTTACCCTGTTCGTCAACTACGAACAGCTCCTTTTTGACCTTGCATTTCCGAAACTAAACTGGGAAAACGAAACCGCCGCCATAAAATCCAACAACCGCTCCCTGATCTCCGTCCTCATCGACCTCGCCGTCGGCGCGATCCTGATCGGAGCCGGTTACCTGCTGTACGGAAAACTTCACCTCAGCATCCACATCACCACGAGCGTGATGATTCTGCTTACCGCAGTCCTGACTTTCGCTATGCGAACTGCCCTTTTTAAATGGGGAGTTCAAGTGATAGAACGTCTGGAAAGCGCTTAAAAGTTTCAAGACATAATAACAATATTAAAATGTGATAGAAAAGAGATTTCAGCCAATGTGCGGATCTCTTTTTTTTGCGCTCCTTTCCAATTTCGCTGCGTATTTTCTTTTATCGATTATGCTTCATTGTACTACTAAAAGACCTGTGTGGGCAATCCATTGCCGCCATTCCCCGAAAATTTTAAAAGACGGACAAAAAACAGAGGATTTCTCTCTGCATTTTGTCCGTCTCTCTACAACGTATTTATTGGATTCTCCGTTTACGGAAATGATTTCGGAAATGATGAACTAATTCATCGCCTCACCCTTCAGCAGTCTGCTGATGTGCTTGTACAGAAGCATGGTTACCAGTGATACCACAACACCTTTGATGATATTAAACGGTACAACGGCAAACAGAACAAAGGTCGGAAGACTTGTAATTGCTTTGTTGACTGCAGATCCCATTCCCACAAGGGCATCCATCGGCATTCCAAAGGCTGCTGCATAAGCCGGAAGCAGTACAAAAGCGTTCAGAAGACCGCCGGCTGCTGCCAGAAATACGGTTCCGACTGCCATACCGATCATGGCATTTTTCTTGGTTTTCTGTGTTTTGTAGATCCATGCGGCCGGCATAACATACGCGCAGCCGATCAGGAAGTTTGCTACCTCGCCAACACCTGCGGTAGTACTTCCTTTCATGACAAGGTTCAGCAGAATCTTAATCAGCTCAATCGCAGCTCCGGCAAGAGGTCCCATCGCAAAGGCTCCGATCAGCACCGGAACTTCGCTTAAATCAATCTTGTAGAAACTCGGGGCAAACGGAAGCGGGATGTCAAAAAACATCAATACGACTGCGGCGGCGCCGAGCATTGCCACCTGTACCATGTAACGGGTTTTTCCGATTTGCGACATCTTTGATGTCTGTTTTGCTGTTGTCTGTGCATTCATAGCTGCATTTCTCCTTCTTTTCTGGAGATCTTGACCGGTTCTGCCGGAAGTAACGAGTCCAAATACGCTCCACGAATTTGAACTCGTTTTCGCGGCAGTCGCCAAGGTCTCGTGCAAGTACGGACTTTGGCTCGTTGCCCGCGAAAAAAAGTGCCCTGAATTCCTTTTCTTGAATTCAGGGCACCAAAAATATTTCCATGCAAATAAACTTTATTTCATCTTCTTTCATCCAGACTTTAACTGTTGGTCCCGGAGTTGCACCGAGTCAGCCGCTGTTTGATATCGCAGCGGGTCGCGGACTATACCGCCAGTAGGGAATCACACCCTGCCCTGAAGATCTCCGTATTTTGTTTTTACAGGAATATTTTATTCATATTCACACAATTTGTCAATACTTTTTTTAGACAATACATTATCTGGTTAGTTTGCTACGCCCATCTGAATTTTTCCTGTGCTCTTATTTTTCAGCACACGCAGATAGCAGATCCGCATATCTCCCTTCAGGACGAGACGGATCTCAGATGCGCCGTCCGTCTGCGGTCTGTCTGCGAGGGAAATTTCAACATCCTCATAAATCGGCTCGCGGTACCGGTTGCGCTCTTTTATTTCTTTCTCCGCATAGCGGTCCAGTTTCGGAGCACTGCGGAACTCGCAGGTTCTTGTGTCACCGGTAAAGCTTCCCATTGAAACACCGTCCACAAAGGCTTCCACACTGCCGCCGCGTTCACTCTTCACATGAAGTGCCAGAACAGCAGCATCGGAAAGATCACAGTCACGGTAAACGAGAACACCTTCTTTCGTCTCATCCTGCACGCGGACTGCCTTGAAATTGAAGTGGCCTTCCGTCAGATACATGTTCTCGTAATCATCGTAGTGGTCTGCCGCGGTAAATGCACTCAGATCGCGTACTCCCCTTTTTCCGCCCGGAATAAAGATTTCTGTGGAAACGGCTTTATCCTTGCAGGATGCGCCTGCATAGATTTCATACGTTCCCTCTTCTACCATCAGTCTGCGGCTGATGACATCGTAGAAGCGAAGCTCCTCTACCGGGATTTCCAGTGCCACGTGTCTCGTCTCGCCCGGGGCAATGTTTTTCACACGGACAAAATCAAGCAGCTGGCAGATTGGTTTCTTCACGCAGGATTCCAAAGCGGAACCGTAGATCTGGACGACCTCGTCGCTTGCGGTATCGCCCGTATTTCTCACATCGAGAGAGATCTGCAGCAGACGGTCGTCTTTTAAGGAAACCTTATAGTTCTCATACGCAAATGTGGTATACGTCAGGCCATAGCCGAATGGATACAATACCTTCCCATCGAAATAGCGGTACGTTCTTTTTCCTTTGATGATGTCGTAATCGTCAATGTCCGGCAGCTGATCGATACTCTCATACCAGGTCATATTCAGACGACCGGCCGGTGCATAGATTCCAAGCACAGCCTCTGCCATTGCACTTCCCATATCCTGGCTTCCCGTTGCAGACATGATGATCGCCGGCAGTTTTTCCATCGCTTTCTGAAGTGTGTACGGATAATTCGTAAACAGCACCAGAACGGTATTCGGATTGACCTCTGCGATCCGGTCAAGCAGCATCTCCTGCTCCTCTGGCAGCTCCAGTGTGTTGCGGTCGATCTCCTCTTTCGCATTGATCACGGAGTTACAGCCGAGCGCAAGTAAAACCTGCTTTTTGCCCCGGACTGCAGCAACTGCTTTTTCAATTCCGTTTTCGACAACCTCCATCGTAATCGGAATTCCCTCCGTCTGCTCGAAGGAGAAAAATCCCTCCACATCTCTATAAACCGGGTAATGGAAACGGTTGGTCAGCACAACGCTGCCATCCTCCTGCGACTCCACGTGGAAAATCTCCATCACAAACCAGTCGAAGGCTTCCTCGCGGTCTGCCGCGATCTGTCCCATTTTCGGCTTTTCTCCCTGCGACTCTGAGAGTCTTGCGCCGAGGTATTTTCCGGTACGGACACTCTTGAACGTATAGCTTCCCTCACCCCAGTATTCCTTGATAAACACATCCGGCTCATCTGCCATCTGAAGTGTTCCGTCTTCTGCTACGGCAAGACCTTTTCCATCACAGCGGAAAACAACGCGATCCAGACCATCCGCGAATGTAATGTTCTCCTGCTTCAGTACTTCCATCCCCTGCAGGAAGGTTGTGCGGTATGGTGCCGTTCCGCCGTACCAGTCCTGATACCATGCATCACCAAGCGGTCCGACAATGGCAATATCTTCTGCTTTCAGAGCTTTGTCAAGCGGCAGCGCCCCGTTCTCATTTTTCAGAAGTACGATCGATTCACGGCTCAGCTCTTTGCAGATTTTACGTGCCTTCGGGGAATCGATATCGTCCTCGGTCACGCGGTCATACGGATTCAGGTTTTCCCGATCATAAACGCCGAGACGAAGCTTCGTCTCCATCATACAGCGAATAGAGCGGTCCATATCCTCTTCTTTCAGAATGCCAAGCTCATATGCCTCGCGTGCCGCCTGCTCTACCATACGCGGATCGTCAGACATGGCATCCACACCGGCTTTCAGCGCCGTTGCGATCGTCTCCGCATGCTGTCCGAGATAGTGATGCAGATTCACGACAAGTCCCATCGCACCGCCGTCGCTGACAACGTGACGGAGACCGTACTGTTTTTTCAGAATATCGGTCACTTCCGGATTCAGGATACCGATCGTTCCGTTGATCTTGTTATATGCCGTCATAATGCCCTCTGCGCCGCCATCCTCAATACATCTGCGGAATGGTTCCAGATACAGCTCATATTTGTTCCGCGGGTCAATGGAAGAATTTTTCCATCCGCGGCCGACCTCCGTGTTGTTTCCATAGAAATGCTTTAAGGTCGCTGCGCAGCGCAGATACTTCGGATCATCGCCCTGCATTCCCCGGATATAAGCACCGGCCATTTTTCCGGTCAGCACAGGATCCTCTCCGTAACCTTCTTCGTTTCTTCCCCATCTCGGATCGCGCTCAAGATCAACGGTCGGAGCCCATCTGCTGAGTCCATGGCCCTCATGGCGGTGCCATACGACACGCGCCTCCGTTCCCGTCACTTCACCGGCCTGCCTGATCAGCTCCGGGTCCCAGGATGCACTCATACCGATCGGCTGCGGGAAGGATGTTGTCACATCCGGTTTTCCAAGACCGTTCTGATCGTTTCTGCCCTCAACGCCGTGTGCCGCCTCACCGCCCACAGAGACGCCCGGAATGCCAAGGCGCGGCAGATCCGGGGAAGAGCTGGCGAGGTATCCCAGTTTTTCTTCGACCGTCATTTCTTTTAACAGCCAGTCGATTCTTTCCTGATCCGTCAGTGATGCATCCCAGAACGGTGTGTTTTTGTTTACCTGAAACTCCTTCTTTTCTGTCATTTTCCAAAAACCTCCCTATGATTTTGTCTCATGAAATTGTTTGCAGATTTTCCATATACTGTTATCTTTTTACAATGTTTCACATTTCCCATTACTGTCGCTGTATTTTAAAACATGGCCTGATATTTAATAATATCAGACCATGTTTTTATGCCGCCTTCCGTTCAACGGCAAAACCTTATGTTTTTGCTTTACTTACTCTACATCAACAAGTTTGGTAGCAAGGAACTCTGTCATAGCTTCTTCTGCATCTGCCAGACCATTGTCTGTCAGCTCCTGTACCATGGTCTCCCAGTTTCCATCAAACTCATCTTCGGTACCAGTTACGCATTTAACAAGTCCCGGCCAAGCAATTTCGTCCAGAATTGTCTGTTTCTCAGCAAGTTCCTGTGGCTGCTGATATGCCCACAGTGCAGAGTATGGAAGAAGATCGAACTCTTCCGGCTGTGCAAACATGTCGGTCAGCATCTCAAATCCCATCGCTTCGCATCCTTCTTTTTCTGCTGTATTGTAGTTTGCAATAACAGACTCTTTGGTAGTTGGAGTGTATGGGAATCCGTCTTCAGAGTAGGAACCTGTTCCGTAGATCGGGAATCCAGTGTAGTTGTCAATACCGGTGTTCTTTGCATAATCCGGATCAGACTGAGCTTTTGCAACTTCTTCATCAGTACGATATGGCTGTCCATCATCATCAAGGAAGTAGTTCTCGCCTTCGATACCCCAGTGATACAGGATCTGTCCTTCATCGGAGCACAGATAGTCAAGGAATTTGATGGCACGAACCGGATCTTCACAGCTCTTGGTAATTCCAATACCCCAGCCAACGGTAGTTCCCTGATACAGAAGGGCTTTTTCTACCTGATCTTCTCTTAAGGTTACAGGAAGTCCAACATAAGTCTGATCTACTTTTCCGTCTGCTACCAGAGTAGCTTCGCACTGGCTGTAATGCCACTCAGCATCGGTGATGGCAACAACACGGCCGCTGGCAACTTTTGCAATATAGTCATCATCTGTCTGCGTTGCAAAGTTCGGATCCAGGATACCTTCGTTGTACATACGGCACAGCCATTTGAAGTATTCTTTCTCTTCATCTGTTACATGTTTGTAATGTACGTTGTACTCGTCGTCAATGATCCACTGTCCATTATCCGGGGATGCATCAGCGATCAGTCCTGCCGGGTTTCCAAGGGTAATCATCCAGTGCCAGTCAGAAGCACTCATGGTGATACCGATCATATCCAGACCATCTTCTGTTTTTGGATGTGCTGCAAGATAGCTCTTGATCATTTTTTCATACTCATCCAGTGTCTTCGGATATTTATAATCGTTCTCTTTTAATGCAGCCCACTGAATCTGGCAGCTTCCGCCTGTTGTCAGGGTTTTCTGGTTTACACCTGCGTAGGAAAGCTGATAGATTCCAGGATCATCCTGGCTCCATTTCAGTTTTTCCATCTCTGCTCCGTACATTTTTTTGATGTTTGGACCATATTTTTCAATCAGGTCTGTCATATCAATCAGCGCGCCTGCCTGATACAAATCCGTTGCTGAGCCTTTTGCATAAATCATGTCCGGATACTCATCATTTGCGATCATCAGCGCAACATCTTCTTTTGCATCACCCTGGGATGCTACCGGATAGGAAACATCAAGTGTAACGCCTGTTGCCTCTGTGATTGCTTTTGCTACCGGGTTATCCCAGTTGCCGTTTTTACCATCAGCGTTAAAATACTCAAAGGTAATCGGAGATTTGTCATCTGCATCATCTGCTGTCTCGCCTGAAGAACTTGCCTCTGCCGCTGATCCAGTCTCTGTGCTGGACCCTCCCTTGCTGCTGCCACTGTCGGAACCGCATCCTGCGAGCATTCCGGCCACCATAGCAGATACTAACATGAGTGATACTACTTTTCTTTTCATAAAAGCCCTCCTTAAAATGGTTTATGTCATCCTGCACTCTTTCTTTCGCCTGGCAGGAATAAACATCATCTTTTTCTGAAAATTTTTTAATACTGCTTTTTATCAGTCTTTAACAGAACCAAGTGTCATACCGCCGATAAAGTATTTCTGAAGGAACGGATATACAATAACGATCGGCACAGTTGCTACAATCGTTACGGCCATACGTACGGACATTGGTGTTACGGCCGTCTGTACATTGGTTCCTGCATGAACGTCCATTTTCATGGTCGCTTGGTTCATAATCTCATACAGTTTGTACTGCAGAGTCGGGAGTTTTTTCGCATACAGGTAAGTATCCATGAAGGAGTTCCACTGTCCTACTGCATAGTACAGACCTACGGTTGCGATAACCGGTTTGCAAAGCGGCATAACGACTTTATACCAGATCTGAAAATCGTTTGCTCCGTCGAGCTTTGCTGCCTCCTGCAGAGCCATCGGCAGTCCGTCGATATAAGAGCGGACCAGAATCATATTATAAACCCACATCAGACCAGGCAGAATGTATACCATGAAGTTATTGCCCAGCTTTAAGGTACGGATAATCAGAAGGTATTCCGGAATCATTCCGCCACCGACATACATGGTAACAACGAACAGAAGCTGAAATGGTTTGCGGAGTACGAAGTCTCTGCGGCTTAATGTGTAAGCAACCATCGAGGTACATACAATACCTACGATTGTTCCGATGATGGTTCTTGCTACAGAAATCACAGCCGGCATTGCAATGCCGCCGTCTTTAAATACATATTTATAGTTGCTTAATGTAAACTTTCTCGGAATGATGAAGTTTACATTCTTAATGGTATCCGTAGAATCGTTGAACGAAATCGCCAGTACGTTCAGGAACGGATAAATGGTGATGATGACGAGGAATACGAAGATTACCGCCAGTACGTAGTCAAATTTTTTTGCTTTCTTGTTCATATTCGCGTCCTCCTACATAAGTTTATCTTCGCCTACCAGACCGGCAATCTTATTGGCGATCAGCAGCAGGGTAACGCTGACTGCAGACTGGAATACACCGATTGCGGTACCAAGACCGTAGTTGCTGTTTCCGATACCTCTCTTATAAGAGAACCAGGAAAGTACCATCGTGTGATCCTCAACCAGCGGGTTACTAAGAAGCATCTGACGCTCCATACCTACGTTCAGGGCGCCACCGATGCTCATAATCAGCAGTACAATGATGGTCGGTCGGATACCCGGCAGAGTGATGTGCCAGATCTTCTGCAGACGGCTTGCACCGTCCATATCAGCGGCCTCGTAAAGACCAGGATCAATACCTGCCATGGCGGACAGATAAATAATTGCGTTCCAGCCAACCTCTTTCCAGCAGTTAATCAGGATAATGGTTACCCAGATAAGCGGTGAGTTGGAACTCATCAGGTGCAGGTTCTTGCCGAAGATACTGTCAACAACACCGCCGTCGTTGAAAATATTCTTTGCAATACTTGCAATGATAACCCAGGATACAAAGTGCGGCAGATAAGAAATGGTCTGCGTTACTTTTTTGAACTTCATAAAGAACATCTCGTTCAGAAGAACCGCAAATGCGATTGCTGCGATCGTTCCAACCGCGATGTCAAGGAAGCTTACTCCCAATGTGTTGATTAATGTCTGTGTGAACAGACGGTCTTTGAATGCATCTGTAAAATTTTGAAATCCAACCCAGGTTCTCTCCCAGATCGGAAGTGCAAATGTCGCAGGTTTTACCTCCTGAAATGCCATGGTCCATCCCCACAGCGGAATGTACTTGAAGATAATCAGCCAGATTACAAATGGTACTGACATCACAAGCAGCCAACGCTGTTTCCACAAAATTGCAGGTGTGATTTTCTGTCCTCTTTTCTTTTTCACCTTTTCCTTCGCCATGCTCCCCATCCTTTCCGTTGTTTTGTGCGTTTTTATTACGCATTTTCTTTGATTATTTGTGATATTTACATCATATCAAATAAAATCCCCGTTTGATATTGTGTATTTTGTCCACTTATATTGACTTTTTTTATCTTTTTCCACATTTTCAGGTGCTATGGCAGGCATTTTTACTAATTTATATGCGTTTGTTTTTATTTTTTACACCAGCTTACAACTCTACCAATCAGTGTTTTTTTTGTAAAAAAAGCAGGAAAACGTAATGGGGGATTACATTTTAAGAAAAATGTCAGTTTTTTATCCAAATAATCTCCGTTTTCTCTGCTATGATAAACACCATAGAACCAAGAGGGGAAAAACGAGATGAGCCAATACAACATATTAGTCGTAGACGACGACCGGGAAATCGTAAGATCTCTCGGCAAACTATTAGAACTGGAAGGCTACAGGGTAAAAAAAGCCTACAACGGCATGGAGGCACTCGACATCCTCATGACCGAACAGATCCATCTGATCCTGCTCGATGTCATGATGCCCAAAATGAACGGCCTTTCCGCCCTGATGAAAATAAGAGAAAAAAACAACATCCCGATTATCATGCTTTCCGCGAAAACCGAAGAGAGCGATAAAGTCATCGGACTTTCGATGGGCGCCGATGATTACGTGACAAAGCCGTATAATACCGCCGAACTCATGGCACGTGTCAAATCCCAGCTCCGCCGTTACTTTTCCTTAGGCGCCGCAAACGGAACCATGCCAGACCAGGATATCCTGAAAAACGGCGGTCTGCTGCTGAACCGAAACACCAAAGAACTCCTGGTGGACGGCGAACCTGTCCGCCTGACCGCAACCGAGTACAAAATTATGGAGCTTTTGATGGAGCATCCCGGCTACGTGTTCTCGGCCGAAGAAATCTACAGTCAGGTCTGGCAGGAGGATGCTTACAGTGTAGAAAATACCGTCATGGTTCATATCCGGCGCATTCGTGAGAAAATTGAGATTACGCCGAAAAATCCGAAATATTTAAAGGTGGTGTGGGGAATTGGATACAAAATTGAAAAAATTAACGGAGACTGAAAAACGCATCCTGCTGTGGATGCTTCTCGATCTTTCTATGGTACTGATTTTGTGCGGAAAGCTTCTGCGGAAATGGGCCAGTGAATTCGAATGGGGAATGTGGCGCAGCATCGAATGGGGTATCGGCATCGGAGTGACGGTAGTCGGCGTTTTGGGCATAGCCGCAGCCTTGTATCTGGTATGGAAATTCCGAAAAAATACCGGGAACTCGAAAATGACTGCTTTTGCCGGCAGCGAACCGGAAAAAGCGGGAAAAACAGCAAAAAGCAGCGAAGGGGCAGCCGCAGATAAGTCCGAGACAGATGAAATAGAAAAATCCCGGCAGATGCAGTTTGAGGCAAGAGCCGCTGCGGAAGCAGAGAAAGAGCAGCTGTTTCTGAAAAAATCCGAAAAGGTGCCAAATGAGCTTCTGGTTCTTGTCGGAGGATTTGCTTTTTTCAGATGGCTTCAGCCGCTCCGGCACAGCTATGCCAGATACCGCATTGTTGCCGAATGGGGTACTGTAATAGAGTGTGTGCAGACAGGTCTTCTGTTTTTTGGAATCTGTGGCGTTTTCCTTCTCAGTGCCGGCATTCTTGTCTGTCGCTATGAAAAGAAACAACTGAGAGAAATGTCCTTTTTTTGCAGAGAAAGGAAGCGTTACAGAGATCGGACCAGCCTGGAACGGCAGCTTGCCGGTCAGAGTAAATGGCCGTTCCGTGTGGCACTGATTGCGGAACTTCTGATCGTGATTACCATGATCACCGGACTGATAAACGGAATGGATGGCGAGGTACTGTTTGTCATTCTTCTTGGGCTGACCACGCTGATTTTAATTCTGTTTGCCTGGAAAACATACCGCAGTCGCCTGAACCGGGAGATGGGTCTTTTGATGGAACAGATCCATACGATGGCAGAAGGCAGCATGGAAAGCCGGATCCATGAAATATCCGAAAAATCTCTGCTGTATCCGGCATTTGCAGAGCTGGAAAATATTGAGAGCGCTATGCAGAAGAGCGTAGAAAAACAGATGCAGGCGGAGCGTCTCAAAATTGACCTGATTACCAATGTATCGCACGATCTGAAAACACCGCTCACCTCGATGGTCGGCTATACGGATCTTCTGAAAAAAGAGGATCTGACACCGGCGGCACAGGATTACGTCGAAGTGATTTCTGTGAAACAGGAACAGCTAAAGGAGATGATCCAAAGCCTCTTCGAGCTCTCCAAATCGACAAGCGGAACCGAAAAATTCCAGATGGAAAAAATGGATATGAAACGGTTGATCGAGCAGACCCTCGCCGATATGGACGATGCGATTGCGCAGAGCAATCTGTCGTTTCGCACGGCGCTCGGAGATGAGCCGCTTCCGTTCCTTGGGGATAATGGGAAAATGTACCGCGTGATACAGAATCTCGTGGAAAATATCCTGAAATACAGCCTGGGCGGAACGAGAGTTTACATTGACGCAGGGAAGGAAAACGGGGAGATTTTCGTGACGATGAAAAACATTTCCGCCTATGAGATGAATTTTGAAGCGGAGGAAATGATGGAACGCTTTGTGCGCGGCGACGAATCACGGACGAGCGAGGGGCACGGCCTTGGCCTTGCGATTGCATCAAGCTACACGGCCAACATGGGCGGCCGCATGGAGCTTGCGGCAGACGGCGATCTGTTTAAAGTCATCCTGCGTTTCCCGGAGGCAGGCGAGGATTCTGCAGCGGGAGAAACAGCCACAAAAACCTGACTTGCATAAGAATGAGACAGAAGCGGGATTGCAGCAGGAAGGATCTACAGAAGGATTCTGAGAGAGTATGTAATCCCCGGGAGGAAAAAAATGGAGACAATCAGTATTATCATACCATGCTACAACGAAGAGGAAGCAATTCCGGTTTACTACGAGACGATGGTACGTCAGATGGATGAGATGGAAGAACAGCAGAAGGTTCAGTTCGAGCTGATCTTTGTTGACGACGGCTCGAAGGATCACAGCCTGTTTGAGATGCGCCGGCTTGCGCAGAAGGATATGCGCTGCCGTTACCTCTCGTTTTCGAGAAATTTCGGAAAAGAGGCAGCCATGTACGCCGGACTGCAGGCGGCCAAAGGCGATTACGTAACAGTGATGGATGTCGACCTTCAGGATCCGCCGTTCCTTCTTCCGAAAATGTACGCGATGCTGCAGAGCGGTACCTGTGACTGTGTGGCGGCACGCCGGAGCTCGCGGGAGGGCGAGGGAAAAATCAAATCCTTCTTATCAAATGCTTTCTACAGTGTGATCAACCGCCTTTCCAAAACAGAGATCGTAAGCGGTGCAAGGGACTACCGCCTGATGAGCCGCAAAATGGTGGATGCCGTGCTGGAAATGAGTGAGTACAACCGCTTTTCCAAAGGAATTTTCGGATGGGTCGGCTTTCACACAGAATGGCTGGAATTTGAGCACGAGGACCGCTGCGCCGGAACGTCGAAGTGGCCGCTTCGAAAGCTCCTCGCGTACTCAATCGACGGCATCACAGGTTTTTCCGTAGCTCCGCTGTCATTTGCATCTGTCATGGGCGTGCTTTTTTTCCTGATTTCTATAATTCTGATCGTGTTCATCATCGGAAGAACGTTGCTGTTCGGCGATCCCGTTGCGGGCTGGCCGTCGATGGCATGCATCCTTTTTCTGGTGAGCGGTGTACAGCTTTTCTGCACGGGCATTGTAGGCATTTATCTTTCCAAGACATATCTTGAAACAAAGCACCGTCCGATCTATCTTTTAAAGGAGACGAGTGAAGAGACGGTCAAGATGCACAGTGTGCAGCCGGTGAAAAAGCAGGAGAGTGCTGCAAAGAGAAGAAAAGATGCCCATACGGCAGAAAAGAAAAATGTGTATTTTCCAGAGTATGCCGACAAACGCCATGCTTCTGAAAGAGGAGAAATCCGGGCATGAAAAAGGAAATCTTAAAGGAAATAAGAGAGCCGGGGAAATCACGGAAAAAGAAAGGTCAGCCGAAAGGACGGCGGAACGGCTTTTTGGAAGGTCTTACCGGAAAGGATTTTACGGCGGCTGGTCTGTTTTTCTTTTCTTTGCTTTTGTGCCGGCTGTTCGTCCTGCAATACGGCGTATTCGGCTCCTCGATTGACTGGATCAGCCAGCACAGCACCCTTGCCGATTGCTTCCGAAAGCGGTTTTACGCGACCGGAAACCTCTTCCCGGATTTCGCATGGAATCTGGGAGGAGGTCAGAATATTTACCATTTTGCCTACTACGGACTGCTGAGTCCGACCATGCTGTTATCCTACCTTTTCCCGTTCATCCCGATGGACCTGTGGGTGATGGGTTCCTCCGCGCTGCTGTATGCGGCGGATGCAGTGCTTTTTTATCAATGGATCAGCAAAAAGGGTCTGCATTACGGCAACTGTCTTTTTACATCACTTTTCTTTACGTGTTCTACCGCACTTCTGTATCATTCCTATAATCAGCTTATGTTTGTCAATTATATGCCGTTTCTGCTGCTGGCTCTGCTGGGCGTGGATCGCCATTTTCAGAAGAGAAAGAGCGGTCTGCTGATTCTTTCCGTTCTTGGGATGATTCTGACCAGCTTTTATTTTTCTGTCGGCGGGCTGCTTGCGCTCACGGTGTATGCGGTGACGGAGTATTTGAAATGCGGTACAGAAAATGCTGCGTATGAAGCGGAACAGGAGAATCGAAAAGTGTCGCGGAATCAAAAGGCCGGGGCAGAGAAAAAGCAGATGGCAGGTGAAAAATCTTCAGGAACAGTTGAAGCTTTGGCGGGTTTGCGGAGCTTTTTTGGCGCAGCAATCCGCTTTGCGCTTCCGGTCCTCGCAGGAATCCTTCTTTCCGGTATTCTGCTGATCCCATCGGCTGCCGCCTTGTTCGGCGGCAGCGGCGAGGGCGGACGCGGCACCGCAGCGGGCGGCATCGCAGGACTTTTTACCGATCCGGCGATGTGGAAACCGCAGTTTCTGATCCTACGTCTCTGCTACACGCCGTACGGCATTGGCCTCTCCGCATTTGCGGGGGTGGCGCTTTTGGGCAGAGTGATCGGAAAGAGCCGGTTGCGTGAGAAACTGTTGTCCTTCCTTTTGCTGGTATTCTTTTGTATTCCCCTGTTCGGCTATCTGCTGAACGGCGGCCTGTACAGCAAAGATAAAGTATTCATCCCGTTTCTTCCGGTCCTCTGTGCAGAAGTCGGGCTTTATGTGGAAAACCAGCTTGTCCGGAAGCGGGAGTGTGGAAAAAATCGAAGCACCGGGAATTTTAAGCGCAAAGTCATGACAGAGCTGCGAGAATTGCTTCCGTACCTCATAGTTCTGATTCTGATGTGGAATGCAAAGCAAGAGACATACTTTGAACCATACTGGCATCTCGGCATACTGGATGTGATTTGTGTGACTGCGTGCTATCTGGCATGGCGGTGGTTTCCGGCAAAAAAACGGCTGCGGGGCAGAGAGCTTCCGTTTCTGCCGCTCGTCTTTAGTGCTGTGATTCTTGCATTTGCCGGAAAAGCAATCAATCAGGAAAAGCATGTGATGATCCCGCGTAAAACGTATGAAGCTCTGACGGACAGCAAGATTGCAGCGGCAATCCGCGAGATCCGTGCGGAGGATCCCGGCTGGTACCGTATGGAGCAGTATGGAGACGGCGGACAGAACCTTGCGAACGTCAACCGGATATGGGATATTGGACAGAATGTTTCGACGATTTATTCCTCGGCATACAATGCAGAATATAAGAAATTCCGGGACGAGACGTATGGGATTAATGAAGCCTTCCGCAACCGCATGATGCAGACGGTTTCCGATGATCCGCTGTTCTGGCAGCTCATGGGCGTGAAGTACATTCTGGCAGAAACACGGCCGGAAGGGTATGAACTGTACCGGGATTACGGGGACTTTCAGGTTTATCGTGCCATATCCGCAGCGCCGGTTGCCTACGTGACAGACCAGGTGGTTTCCGAGACGGAATACAAATCGTTACCTTATCCGCAGAACCAGGAAATACTGGAGACGGCAGCCGTGATCCCGGATCAGGAAATGCGGAAGACAACAGCGGCAATCCCGGATCAGGAAAAATCGGCGAAATCTGTGGATAATTTCAGAGCCGCTGCAGATTCAGATACAAAGAATGGTTCTGTAGGACCCCTGTTTCACAGTTGTTTTCAGAAAGTAAACCTTGAAATTCCAGAGACCGATCAGGAAGATCTGCGCATTCAGAAGACAGCGGACGGATATGAGATTGAGACGAAAAAATCCGTGACCGTCTCAGCAACGCTGCCGGGTGCCGCAGAGGGAGCAACGCTGCTCGCCGTTTCTTTCGAGGTGGAGAATCAGAAAGCGAGTCATGATATGTTTATCCGCATCAACGGCCAGACCAACCGCCTGACCGGCATCAACCATACGTATGCCAATGGGAATACACAGTTTAACTATCTTGTAACGATGAAAGAAGATGGAACCGTATTCATTCGGATGGGAAAAGGCCATTATATCCTGAAAAATTTTGAGACATGGACTGGTATGGCACAGCCGTTGGAAAAAACGGAGCAGCTGTACAGTCAGGCGGTTACCCTGATTGGCGGAACAACAGCAACATACGGCGGCGACGGCATCACAGGCGTGGTTTCCGCGGAAAGAGACGGATACCTCATCACCAGCATTCCATACGATGAAAATTTTGTGCTGAAAGTGGATGGGAAAGAAACACTGCTGTTCCGCGCAAACACGGCATTTCTCGGCGCAAAAATCCCATCAGGCGAGCACAAAATTGTTCTTGTGTACCATGCGCCCGGACGGACGGCTGGCAGTTGGTGCAGCCTGATGGGAGGAATGCTGGCACTCATCCTTGTGATCTGTGAAAAAAAGAAACAGCAAAACGGCAGCGAACGGGCAGGAGAGAGCAAAATGTTGCAAAAACAGCGGAAATATTATATCATCAGAGTGTAAAAATAGTTGTAGTGACACTTGGTGGAATGGAGCATATCTTTACAGCCGCAGGAAGAACTGGCAGCGTTTGCCCGTTTTGGAAACGCCGTTGCAAGCCTTTGTGTGGAGAAAAAAGGTGCTAGAGCGTGTCTGAAAAATCATTTCCGCAATCTGCAAGCTCCACTTTGCGGTATATTTTACCCTCATTCGGTTGCCGTAGCCCGCTACGCCGCCCTTATTCGGATAAAATCTCCCACGAACTGGGACTCGCAGCTCACGAAAAGCCTTTTTCAGACACGCTCTATTCCGGCCATGCCGGATCTGGCACAGGTAGAAAAAAGACTGGGGGATAAGAAATGGAATTAAGAGAGCAGTTAAATGGAATCCAGCATGTCGGTATTCCGACCAACGATATTGAGATGACGATTGCGTTTTATGAAAAGCTTGGATTTGAAATTGCATTCCGCACCGTAAATGAGGCGGCGGATGAGAAAGTGGCATTCTTAAAGCTTGGAACACTTGTGATCGAAACGTACGAAAACAAAGCTGCAGCACTGAAACCCGGAGCAATCGACCATGTGGCGATTGACGTAAAGAATATTGAAAAGGTTCACGAAATGATTACCGGGGCCGGTCTGAATACGACGCAGGATGAAGTACATTTCCTTCCGTTCTGGGAAAATGGCGTCCGTTTCTTCACGATCGAAGGACCAAATAAAGAAAAAGTGGAATTCAGCCAGTATTTGTAACGATTCCAAGCCATGCGAAATGGAAGAAAAATCGCGAATCATGCTTGCATGAATATCCGTTTGACCAGCAAAGCCTCTGCCGGAAAGCAAAATTTTTGCCCGGCAGAGGCTTTTTTACTTACTCTGAAACAAATACTACCGGATAGTCAAAAAAGCGCAAATTATCCCTATAGAGTAAAGGAGATGCAAAATTTATCTGCAGTTACAAAAACGGGGTGGAGTTTTTATGGAAACAGGGCAGGAAATCATTGTGCTTTCTGCACGTGAGTGGTAAAATAGAATAGATAATATATAATCTGTTTTGAATAAAAACAGGATATTTTAGATAACATATAATCTGTAACAAGAAGGGGAAAAAATGGAACAATTTATATGGGAAACTCCGGAAGAACTGGATCAAAAACTTGCGCAGCGAGTGAGAAAAATCAGAAAGAGACGTTCAATTACGCAGGAAAAATTAGCATCTATAAGCGGAGTGAGTTACGGCTCAATCAAAAGATTCGAAACGACAGGACAAATTTCCCTGTTATCTTTAACGAAAATTGCAATCGCACTGGATCTTGCAGATGAGCTCAGAAATATTTTCACGCAGGTACCGTATAAAGATATTCAGGAGGTTATCAATGAAACAAGATAAAGTACTGCAGGTGTGTTATGAGGATCAAACGGTGGGAACATTAGCTATGACGGCAGACCACAAAGTGGCATTTCAGTACAGTGATGAATGGCTGGAAACCGGATTTTCGATCAACCCATTTTCATTGCCTTTGCAAAAACAGGTATTTGTTCCAGTTAAGGATCATTTTGAAGGATTATTTGGGGTTTTTGCGGACAGTCTTCCAGATCATTGGGGCAGATTACTGTTGGATCGCCTGTTACGGGCACATAAACAAAATCCGGATGAACTGACCGTACTGGATCGTCTGGCGATTGTGGGCACATCGGGGATGGGAGCGTTGACATATCACCCGGAAAAGAATTTTCCAGAGGAGCAGAGCAGTGCAGATCTGGACAAACTGGCGGAAGAGTGTCAAAAGATACTGAATACAGAGTATTCGGATAAACTGGACGAATTGTATCTGCTGGGAGGTACCAGCGGCGGAGCAAGACCTAAAATCATGACAACCATTGATAATGAAGAATGGATTATCAAATTTCCAGCGCATGTGGACGGAAAAGATGCAGGAAAAATGGAATATGACTATTCCTGCTGTGCCAAGGCCTGCGGAATTATGATGAGTGAAACGAGATTGTTTCCATCAGAAAAATGTAAAGGATATTTTGGAACTAAAAGGTTTGACAGGAGAAACTGTTTGAAAGGGAAAAAGAAAGTGCACATGTTGACGACAGCTGCAATTCTGGAATTGGATTTTGAGCAGCCAAGTCTGGACTATCATGGATTAATGAAACTGACAAAAATCATGACACGCAATTGCGATGAAGATGTTGAAAATATGTTCCGCCGAATGTGTTTCAATGTTTTTGCACATAACAGAGATGATCATTCGAAGAACTTCACGTATTTGTACGAAGCAGACGAAGATAAATGGCATTTAAGTCCGGCATATGATCTTACTTACAGTAATACGTATTATGGCGAACATACTACGTCAGTAGATGGAAATGGAAGAAATCCAGGCAGAAAAGAGTTACTGGCGGTAGGAACTGGTGCAGGGATGAAAAAGACAAGGTGTGAAGAGATCATAGACGAAATTGAGAAAAAAGTAAAGGAAATGTTGGAAGAATATCTTTTGGGTAAGTGATTCTCTTTGCATTCAAAAAATTTTAAACAGCAAGTTATTAACAGTTAAATAAAAAAGAGTTGCCAGACAAATGAACACTATAAGTACCTTGCTACGAGTTTTATTTTCGTAGCAAAGTACAAGATAGTACAGAGATAAAAATATGTCTCATTTGTCGTTTAACTCTTTACATTGCGCTTTTATTTCTTCTATCGAATCCTTCAATAACTTTAATCTGGCAGGCTACTTTCTAAACAAAGTCGTCCCCATCCCACCCGCCTGTTCGGGTATTCGCTCTCGGATGCGATGGGTTTTGTGCCTGCGATGAGATAAGCTTTCAGCTTTTCACCATATAAAAACGGGTCATTTCCGCGCAGAATACCCCATTCCATCATAAGAGCGGCGCTTCCCGATACAAAAGGCGTGGCAAACGAGGTGCCGGTGAAGGAAGCATAGCCGCCGCCGGAACGGGGAGCTGGGATATTGACACCCGGGGCGGCGAGATCAGGTTTAATTTCGTGGAGAATACGGGTATAGCCGCGGCCGGAGAAGCTGGCATAGGAGGAAAGGCGGGGATCGTAGGCACCGACCGTGATGGCGGAGCGGGCGGTGGAAGGGATGGTGAGTGTGGTGTCGGCAGTGGGGGAGAAGAAGCGGGTCTGTGAACCGACGGCGTTTCCGCCGGGAAGCCAGAGGTCAAAGGAACCGGAGATCAGGCGGCCGGGGGTGAGACGCAAGGTCCAGATGCCGTTTTCGACGGACAGATGGTTTCCTGCGCCCTGAAAGGTCAGGTAAATTTCCTGCGCCTGGCTGTAGGGGGATGGCATGCCATAAAACAGGAGAAGTTCTGTCGGACCAAGCGTCAGACGCGCCGTGCCGAGGACAGGAGAGAGCGTGCCGGAGCGGATGCCGCCGGGGGAAATCAGTTCGATCGAGATTTCATCCCCATAAACCTTCCAGATCTGGAGACTGAACGAGGATTCATAAGCACCGACCTGAAATTCAACGGAGACAGCGCGGTCAGCCGTTGCCGAGACCGCAGACGTCGCAGCCGGATCAGATGTCGCACGGACTGTTTGCGTCTGACCGGACGACTTGCGATCCGACTTTAGGTTCCCGGCATAATGGCGTCCGGTATCCCCTTCATTTCCTGCCCCGATACAGATCACGTTCTGCCCTAAATTTGACACTGCATTCAAATACGTTTCAAGTAAGGAATCCCCGCTGTGCGAACCGTAATTATTCCCGAAGCTCAAATTAGTCACAAGCGGCCGCTCCACCAGAAGTGCATATCTTACGCAGAAATCCACCGCCTGCAGCAATTGCGATGTCCGCGGCAGATCCGCCGGATCAGGATTCCCAAGCTTTACGACCACGAGTGTTGCTTCCGGTGCCACGCCCCGCATGGCCGCATCTGCCGAGGATCTCCCATTTCCCGCTGCGATTCCGAGCACCGCTGTCCCATGCCCCGTCACATCGCGGGACGGCACGAGGGCAAACCGTTCTTCCGGCGTAGAAGATGCAAGTGCCTCATTGATCTGCTGCCGTGTATATACCGACCCAAGAGCATACCCCATCGGAGGATTCCCCGGAATCGTCTGATCCCATAAAATTGCAATTCGGCTTGTCCCGTCCGGTGCGCAGAAATCAGGATGCGCATAGTCCACGCCTGAATCAATGCATGCAAGCAGCACCCCATTCCCAGACAGACCCATAACCCCCTCCTGCACAGGCGTAATACAGGATATGCTCCGCACAAATGCATCTGCGAAATAAAGTAATTTCGGTTTCTCCAGATAGGTAATCTGCGGCAGTCCTGTCACGTAATCCATCAGGGACTCCGGAACCAGAAGAATGGCATACGAAAACAGCAGCAGCGTCACACGAACTCCCTGCTCCTCCAGAAAAGCCAGGTCTCCCTGATACTGTACAATTACTTCCCATGTTTTGCTGTAAGAGTTATAACCTGCCGAAAGCTCCGGCACACGCCGCCGTTCGACTTCCGTTGCGGCCAGCGCAAGGTTCAACAGGTTTTCCCTTTTTTGATCAATCATTACAAAAACTCCGTCCAAAATGTTGTTAAAATCTATTCCGCTTTTCCTGGAAATATGATATAATCGCCATCGTACAATAGGGGTACAGATCTGCTTTTTGGAGTGCATCGAAAAATGGTTTTACGATGCCGCCTGGCGGGTCTTTACTATTTTACGCGAAATGCTTTTGCATTGAAGGGAGAGAACATGAAAATTATCATTGTGGGCTGCGGAAAAGTCGGAGCCGCACTGACCGCCCAGCTGAGCCGCGAGGACAACCTTGTGACGGTCATCGACACAGACAGTATTGTCGTCCGCAACGTCTCCAACACCTATGACGTTATGGGAATTGTAGGAAACGGAGCAAGCTATCAGGTGCTTCAGGAGGCGGATATTGAGCATGCGGATCTGATGATTGCCGTAACCAAAAGTGATGAAATGAACCTGCTTTGTTGTGTCATCGCCAAACAGGCAGCAGACTGTCACACCATCGCCAGAGTTCGAAATCCGATGTATCGGGAGGAGAGAGAATTTATCCGTAAAAAGCTGGGTCTGTCCATGATCATCAACCCGGAGCACGCGGCCGCCATGGAAATGGCAAGACTGCTGCGGTTCCCATCTGCGATTGAGATCGACAGCTTTTCCCGCGGAAGAATCGAAATGCTGCGCTTTAAAGTGCCGGAAACATCGAAAATTGTCCATATGTCGCTGCGTGAGCTGGCCGGAGCGCTTCAGTACAGTCTGCTGGTCTGTGCTGTTGAGCGAAACGGCGAGGTTTACATACCGGATGGAAATTTTGTGATCCAGGCAAAAGACAGCCTTTCCATCATTACCACACCGCAGAACGCAGAGAGCCTGTTTAAGAAAATCGGTGTTCATACAAACAAGGTACACAATACGATGATTGTTGGCGGCGGTGAAATTACGTATTATCTCGCAAAATCACTGGCAAATATGAACGTCGATGTCAAGATTATCGAGAAAAATAAGGATCGCTGTGAGGTTTTAAGCGAAGCACTGCCGGATGCAACCGTTATTTACGGCGACGGAAGTGATCAGGAGCTCTTAAAAGAGGAGCGTATCCAGAATATGGATTCCTTTGTGGCCTGCACCGATATGGATGAGGAAAACATCATTCTGTCGCTGTATGCGAAAGAGAAGGTATCCTCAAAGGTTGTAACGAAAATCAACCATCTGGAATTTAATGATGTTATCCACAGCCTGAACCTGGACAGCCTGATCTACCCGAAACACATCACCGCAGAGTACATTCTGCAGTATGTCCGGGCAATGAAAAACTCCATCGGAAGCAACGTTGAGACGCTGTATAAGCTGATGGAAGACCGTGTGGAGGCTCTTGAGTTTATCGTGAACCAGAATTGCCGTATGATCGGCATCCGTCTGCAGGATATGAAAACACGGCCAAACCTTCTGGTAGCAGCGATTAACAGACAGGGAAAGGTCATCATTCCGGGTGGACAGGATTCCTTTGAGGCAGGAGATTCCGTCATTATCGTAACAACGGAAACCGGTCTTCAGGATATCCATGAGATTCTGGCAGAGTAACGGGGGAAGCGGATTATGAACTATAAAATGATTCGTTTTGTCATCAGCTGGGTGCTGAAAGTGGAAGGTATGCTGATGCTGCTTCCGGCGCTGGTCGGAGCCATGTATCAGGAAAAGACAGGCTTTGCGTATCTTATCTGGGGACTGCTCTGCGTTGCGGCCGGTCTGATCCTCTGCTTCAGAAAACCGTCCAATATGGAAATCTATTCCCGCGACGGATTTGTCTGCGTTTCGTTAAGCTGGGTTGTCCTTGGTGTTTTCGGAGCGGTGCCGTTTGTAATTACGGGGGAAATTCCGTTTTATATCAATGCGCTGTTTGAGATCGTTTCCGGTTTCACAACGACAGGAGCCAGCATTTTGAGCGATGTGGAAGCACTTTCACATGCCAGCCTGTTCTGGAGAAGCTTTTCTCACTGGATTGGCGGTATGGGCGTTCTTGTGTTCATTCTTGCATTGCTTCCGATGAAGGGCGGTTCCGTCATGAACCTGATGAAGGCAGAGAGCCCGGGACCGACCGTTTCCAAATTTGTTCCGAGAGTGCGCGGAACCGCTAAAATTCTGTATCAGATTTATCTTGGCATGACACTTTTTACCATTGCTGCCCTGCTGCTTTCCGGCATGAAGACATTTGATTCTGTCACACTCGCCATGGGTGCTGCCGGAACCGGAGGCTTTGCCGTGTTGAACAGCGGTTGTGCAGTGTACACACCACTGCAGCAGTGGATTCTGACAATCGCCATGATTGCTTTCGGTGTGAATTTTAACTTTTATTATCTGATGCTGTGCAAAAAGGGAAAGGCCGCCATTTCATCCCAGGAGGTAAGAGCGTATTTTCTGATTATCCTTCTGGCAGGAGGCGTGATTTCCTGGAATACCTATCCGATGTACCATTCCATCGGTGAGACAGTACGGACCGCCTTTTTCCAGGTCGGATCGATTATCACGACAACGGGTTATTCCACGACGGACTTTGACCTCTGGCCGGAGCTGTCAAAATGTATTCTGGTGATGCTGATGTTCATCGGAGCCTGTGCCGGTTCAACGGGAGGCGGAATCAAGGTTTCGCGAATCCTGATCCTCTTAAAAACCGTGAAAAAAGAGCTTGGTTCGATCGTACATCCGCGCAGTATCAAACGCATCCGTTTCGACGATCACCCGGTAGAGCATGAGGTTCTGCGGGCGATCAACGTATTTTTGATTGTTTATCTGGTGATCTACAGCTTTTCCATGCTGATCATCAGTGTGGATGGATTTTCCTTCGAGACAAACTTCACGGCAGTTGCCGCAACACTGAACAACATCGGACCTGGTCTTGACCAGGTAGGACCGACCAGTAACTTTTTCGGATACAGTCCGGTTTCCAAGCTGATTCTGATTTTCGATATGCTGGCAGGCCGTCTGGAACTGTTTCCGATGCTGATCCTTTTCTATCCGTCTACTTGGAAGAAGAGAGGATAAAGCGGTTCACCGGGAAGAAAAGGGACTTTGCGTCGGCGGGGAACTGCCGGGGCAGAAGGAAAAGAAAAAATGGTTACGATTCACAGGGTTTCCAAAAAAACAGAAAGACGGAATAAAGTCAGGGTGCATTTCCTGATCACAGGCAGAAAGGAAGGAACTTATGAGTAACTGGGAAAAGAATGTAAGAAAAGTTGTGCCGTATGTACCGGGTGAACAGCCGCATGAGGCTGACATGATTAAGCTGAATACGAATGAGAATCCGTATCCGCCGTCACCAAAAGCCGCAGAGGCGATCAGACGGGTAGCAGAAGAGGATACCCTCCGTCTCTATCCGGATCCGACCGCGGCAGAACTGGTGCAGGCGATTGCGGATGTCTACCACGTAAGCCCGAAGCAGGTTTTTGTCGGCGTCGGTTCGGATGATGTTCTGGCGATGGCGTTTATGACGTATTTTAACTCTGACAAACCGATTCTTTTCCCGGACATTACGTATTCCTTCTACGATGTCTGGGCGGAGGAATTCCGCATTCCGTACGAGCAGATCCCGCTCGATGAAAATTTCTGCATTGTGCCGGAGCAGTATTTTGCAGAGAATCATCCAAATGGCGGAATCGTGTTCCCGAACCCGAATGCACCGACGGGTGTGGAGCTTTCGCTTTCTGCGATCGAATCGATATTACAGAACAACCCGGATGTGGTTGTAATTGTGGATGAGGCATATGTGGATTTCGGAGCAGCCACTGCGCAGCCGCTGCTGGAAAAATATGAAAACCTGCTGGTTGTGCAGACAACATCAAAATCTCGTTCGCTTGCCGGCATGCGCATCGGCTATGCAATTGGAAATGAGAAGATGATTTCGTATCTGAATGATGTGAAATATTCTTTCAATTCGTATACCATGAATCAGACCACGATCGCAGCCGGAGCCGCAGCGATCCGCGATGTGGAATATTTCCGCAAGACGGTGAAAAAAGTGATGGAAACGAGAGAGTGGTCGAAGGAGGAGCTGAAAAAGCTGGGATTTTCTTTCGAAGATTCGAAATCGAACTTTATTTTCGCAACGCACAAAAGCGTACCGGCCGGGAAGATTTTTCAGGCACTCCGGGAACGCCATATTTATGTGCGGTATTTTGAGAAACCCCGCATTGACAATTATTTGCGTATTACGATTGGCACGCGGGAAGAAATGCAGACGCTGTTTGACTTTTTGAAAGATTACTTAAAAGAGGGATGAAACAGCAAAAAATATAAAACAGAAGAAGAGTATCTGCAGAGGAGCAGAAGAAAATTTTAAAGGGGGACTGCCGTCGGAATCAGCCATGAGATCCGGCGGCAGTTTTAGAAGGTATTTGGGTATGAACAAAGAGAAGAAAGAAGTAGTAAAGGTAAATCAGATTACGGAAGGTGTTATCTGGCAGCAGATTCTGATCTTTTTCCTGCCGATTCTGTTCGGAACGTTTTTCCAACAGCTTTACAACACGGCAGATGCCATGATTGTCGGACACTTTCTCGGAAAACAGGCACTTGCGGCGGTCGGCGGAACGACAGGTACGCTGATCAATCTGCTGGTCGGATTTTTTGTCGGCCTTTCGAGTGGTGCGACGGTTGTTATTTCACAGCATTACGGAGCCAATAAAGAGGACAAGGTGCAGTGGGCAGTGCACACGTCCATTGCCTTTTCCATTCTCGGAGGTATTGTGCTGACAGTAGTCGGCATTGGCTGTTCGAGATGGATGCTCGATCTGATGAACACGCCGGATGATGTTGTAAATCATGCGCTGATTTATATGCGTGTTTATTTCCTTGGAACCATCGGAAACCTGATTTACAACATGGGTTCCGGTATTCTGCGTGCGGTCGGCGATTCGAAACGTCCGCTGCTGTATCTGATCATCTGCTGTATGACCAATATCGCGCTTGACTTTTTATTTGTTGTCGGTTTGCAGATGGGTGTTATGGGCGCGGCGCTTGCGACCATTCTGTCTCAGATCATCAGTGCGGTTCTTGTTATGGGCTCTCTGATGCGGACCAGAGACATTTACCGGCTTCATCTGCGGAAAATCAGCATTGACTGGATTATGCTGAAACGAATTGTCCGCATTGGTTTTCCGGCAGGCGTACAGTCAATTCTGTACTCGGTATCGAACGTGATCATTCAGTCTGCTGTCAATTCGCTGGGAACCAACAATGTGGCTGCGTGGGCGGCTTACGGAAAGGTGGACGGTCTTTTCTGGATGATGATCAATGCGCTCGGTATTGCGGCGACAACCTTTGTCGGCCAGAACTACGGTGCGAAAAAGATGGATCGTGTACACCGCGGTGTGCGCACCAGCATGATCATGGCATTCCTGATGACGGGTCTGATGGTTGTGTTTATGTGGCTTATCGGTGATACACTGATTTCTCTGTTTACCACAGATACGGCGGTGCGTGAAATCTGTCACGGACTGATCCATTTCCTGGTTCCGACCTTCTTTACCTACATTTCCATCGAAATCCTTTCCGGTGCACTCCGTGGTGTCGGAGATGCATGGATTCCGATGTTTATCACCGGAATAGGAATCTGTGGAGTACGTATCGTGTGGATGACGGCGGTTCTGCCGCATTTCCACTCCTTAAAAGGAGCTGCCTTCTGCTATCCGCTGTCGTGGGTAATCACAACGATTGCATACTTTATTTATTACCTGTTCTTCAGTCAGCTGAGTAAGAGGAAAGAATTGAGGAGTATCTAACAGAATGTTCAAACTGTATTAACAAAACTGTGCTATCATGAAAATATCAGTGTCAAAAGGTCAAAAAACCGATGCAGGAGAATTTTTGAACTCGGGACACGGCAAAAAATGAGTAAGTAGCCATTTTTCAAAGAAAAATGAGCGGATTACAAAGGAAAGACAGGTGGAACGTAAGATGGTAAGTGAAAAAGTAACGATTGTCAATTCGTCAGGTCTGCATCTTTTAAACGCGGTAAATTTGTCAAACAGTGTAAGCCGGTACAAATCTTCCATGTCGTTTACCTATGAAAACAACGGGATGCAGGGAACGGTTAATTTAAAGAGTATTTTGAGTATCGTAGCTGCAGGAATCAAGCAGGGAGAAACCATTGAGATCTGCAGCAGCGGGGAGGATGAAGAGGAGGCACTTCGGGCGGCTGTTGCCGCAATTAAAAGCGGGCTCGGAGAGACGCCGGAGTGAGGAGATAGGAACATAGAATAGAAATAAAGAAAAGGACCTCGCTTTTTGAAAAAACGGAATGGGAAACCGGACCGTATTTCAAAAAGCGAGGTTTTTTTGTGGCGGCAGATAAAAGATTCCTGCCTTCGGGGGGGATTTCGAAAGCAGGGATGAAAAGATAAGCTGCGAAGCAGCTCTTCGGCTATGAGCAAGCAGCGAAGCGGATTGCGAATATCCGTTTGACAACAGGAGGTATAAGGCCGGAAAAAAGTGTCTACACTCTGGATAAAGCAAAAATGCAGAGAAAAGGAGTGTAGAAAAAATGGCAAGGCAGAAGAAAATTGATCTGGAACATATGACGGAGAAGGAGAAAATGAAATACGAAATCGCAGGTGAGCTGGGGCTTTTAGAACGTGTGCTGAATGACGGCTGGCGATCACTCACGGCAAAAGAAACGGGACGGATCGGTGGCCTTGTGACACGGAGGAAGCGGCAGATGGCGGCGGAAGGAAAGAACGAAAACGAAGAAAAATAAGCGGTACCGCAATTTTTGCAATATCCTCAACAGTTTTGACCATAGATTTTTCCTGTGAAAGCGTTATAATAAAAACAAGGAATGGGTGGTGCCGCGCCAAAGTCCGTGTCTGCACGAGACCCGGCGACTGCCGCGATACCCTGAGAAACTCGCAGAGCGTGTTTCGGATCGTTTGGAGAAGTGAGGGAAAAGTTTATGGAAGCAAAAAAAGAGAAAAAGTATATGTCGGATATCCATCTCGAGGATTATACCGAACAGTACGAAACGGGATTTGCCACAGTGGACACGATGATATTTGAAGGGGGAAGAAGAGAGGAGCTGCTGAACGGCGGCTGGCATTATGCAGTCGATCAGTACGATACCTGTCTGCGCCAGAAATGGTACAAAGAGAGATACCGCGACGAAAAAGGCTTCACTGTGCCAATCGACTATTCCTTTGACGAGTGGCCGGTGATGCAGCTTCCGTGCAGCTGGAATACCATCGATCCGATGTATCTCCTGTATGAGGGAAGCATGATCTTTACGAGAAAAATTTCCTATATCGCAGAAAGAGAGGAAACAGTTTTTCTGAAGGTGGGCGCAGCCAATTATCTGTGCCGCGTTTTCTTAAACGGAAAATACGTCGGTATGCATCGCGGCGGATCGACACCGGCGTTCTGGAATATCACAGAATACCTGAAAGCGGAGAACCGCATCGTGCTTGCTGTTGACGGAACGAGACGGCCGGAGCAGGTGCCGACCGAGAATACCGACTGGTTCAACTACTGCGGCGTATACCGCGATATCGCACTGATCCGTGTTCCGAAATGCCATATCAAAACTTTTAAAATTGCGCTTGTGCCGGACGGAACATTTGGACATGTTATGGCGAAAGTGACACTGTCGGAAAAAATCACAGCCAAGGCAGAGCTTGTCATCGAGGAGCTTGGCGTGAGCCGGAAAATCCAGCTGGAAAACGGAGCTGGAGAAGTTGTTTTTGATGCAAAACCGGAGCTTTGGACACCGGAAAAACCGAAGCTGTATGATGTAAAAGTAACCTGTGGAACCGATACCGTCAGCGACCGGGTCGGCTTTCGTGAAATTCGCGTGAACGGCAGAGACATTCTGCTGAACGGAGAGCCCGTTTTCCTGCGTGGTATCAGTTGCCACGAAGACAGCGTGGAAAACGGAAAAGGCCTGACAAGAGAGGAACGGATCGAAAATATCCGCATTGCGAAAGAACTGGGATGCAACTTCATGCGCCTTGCACATTACCCGCATAACGAAGAAATGGCAAAACTCGCCGACGAGCTTGGGCTTCTTTTGTGGGAGGAAATTCCGGTTTACTGGGCAATTCGTTTTGAACGTGAAAAAACATATGAGGATGCCAAAAATCAGCTCCGCGAACTCATCAACCGTGACTGGAACCGCGCGAGCGTGATCATCTGGTCTGTCGGAAATGAGAATGCCGATACGGATGAACGGCTGAAATTCATGAGCGCACTGGCAGAATGCGCGCATCGGGAGGATGAGACGCGAATGGTGTCTGCGGCCTGCCTGGTTAATGCTGCGAAAAATAAGATTGAGGACCGTCTGATGGAATACCTTGACATCATCGGCATCAACGAGTACTGCGGCTGGTACACCCCGGATTTTGCGATGCTGCCGGCACTGATGGAAAACAGCCAGCCGGACAAGCCGGTTATCGTAACGGAGTTCGGCGCAGACGCGCTGCCGCATCACCATGGAACCATCTCGGACAAAGGAACCGAGGAGTGCCAGGCGGATGTGTACGAAAAACAGATTGCAACGCTGCGGAACATTGACTACATCAAGGGCATGACCCCCTGGATTCTCTACGACTTCCGCTGCCCGCGCAGAACAAGCCTGATCCAGAAATATTATAACCGGAAGGGGCTGCTCTCTGAGGACAAAAAGTACCGCAAACCGGCATTTTATGTGCTGCAGAAATTTTATGAAGAGCTGAAAAGAAAAGAACAGTAGGGGCAAGAGCTTTTCGAAAAGATCAGCCGACTTGCACGGTTGACGATATCAAACGGAACAGAGAAAAAAAGACAAGAACAGACAAAAACAGACAAAAACAGATGGTATGAAATCAGCTTTGAAGTCCGATTTCATACCATCTGTTTTTTTTACTGCAACAATCCGCCGTAGGCGGAGAATCCGGCAAGTGCTGTGTTATGCTTTTTTTTGTGCAGCCATCCACTCCAGAATCGGAGTCTCTTTTCCGTCCGTCATAACCGGTTTGCCGTCATAATCGAGGACACACTCATCGTTCAGCATCGGGATCCAGGACCAGTGGCCGATGTATTCGAATGGGGTGCCGTCTGCATTTTTCTGTGTTCCGGTGTGATCGAGTACCTTGTCCCAGTAGGTAAAGTGTGCATTCGGGTTGACCTTTGCCAGACGTTCATAGGTCGGAACGACAAAGTCATCCGGAACGACAACCGGGTCGGTTTTTGCGTGTGTAAACCAGATCGGCAGATCTTTGAGCTTCAGAATATCTTCATCGGAGATAAATGCATCCGCCAGAGCCTCGCAGACCGGATATGCGGCAGCGTAGCGGGACGGGTTGAAAATGATCTGTTTCATGGTCATAAAGCCACCGTTGGAGCAGCCGCCGATGTAGATGCGGGAGCGGTCAATCTGCGGATGGGCATCCACGAAAGCACCGATCAGGGCATCGAGAACTTCGGTATATTTGGAAGAACCGTCTTTGGTATATTCGCCGGTTCCGTCATCCATCCACATGGTTGGAGCCTGTGGAGCGAGCAGGTAGGTCTTGCCGCCGAAAATTTTCTGAATCTTTGGGGAAATCAGGTTTACAACTTTATTTCCGATTGCTGCAATCGGCGGTTCCTGTCCGCCCTCACCTGCGCCGTGCAGCCAGATGATCAGCGGGATTTTCTCATCCGCATCCATTTCCGGCTCGTAGTAAACGTAAGAGAGCGGAATCTGCGGATCATCGTAGCGGTCTTCTTTGAGCCATTCACCGTAGATGACGCGGTTTCCGCCGTCTACGTCGAACGTCTGCGGAGAAATGGCATCATCGTCTGTTGCAATTTCAGAGGTCTGTGTCACATCGTAAGCAACATTGACAAATACATTAAAATTACCGTTGAATTTGATGATGGAGCCGATTCCTTCCATGATGAAACACGGCAGCTCCAGCGTCAGACAGGTACCGTCCTCGCACGGTGCACCGGTTTTGTCAGAAACGTAAACGTTCGAAACGCGGCGTGTGCCGTCCATGGAATCATCCGGTTTGTCACCCATGAAATTCGGCCAGACAAAGTTCTCACCCTCGGTGGATGTACGGGTAACGTGTACCGTAAACTGCTCCGGAGATGGGGCCGCACCCTTCATGCTTTTGCCATAATCCAGAATTATTTTCGAAATATGCGGACCGAAATCAAAAACTTCGGTAATGGTATAATAAGTTCCGTTCATTTGTAAAAACCCTCCTTTGGTACGGAATGTACGCTCAGAGTCTTTCTGCACTTGCTTTTGCGACTGACAAAAATCATCTCACAAAATCAGGTACAGAAAAAGCTTGAGAGTACAGTTGTTTGCATGGGCAGAAAAGACGGTATTGGGAATAGTAGAATTTTTTTCTGCCCGACAATACCAGTTTACTACAGACATTCCGAAAGAAAAAGTACAAATCAGAGATAAAGTTGCACAGAGATGCTTTTTCTGTGTTTTTGTTTTCGGAACGGAAAAAGTCTGATCGAAACAGAAACAGCAGAAAAGTGTCAAAAAACAGCAGAATCGTTGTTTTTCGTATTGGAGCCGTATGGAATAATAAAATCATACAAGGAAAAAGGGAGGTTTTACGAGATGATTACAAGACTTGAGGAGATTCCGGTAACGAAAGAAAGCTATCCGTTTGCCAGTGCGGAGCGTTACCTGAAGCTGTCGGAGCGCGGCTATGTGGAGAAGGAATATTATATGTGTGGAACGGCCAACGTCTATGAGACTGCAGACGAGCGCGGCGGCGTCCGTGTGCGCACTGCGGATGCGCCGTATACAAACCGCATCATTGTCCGCGCACCGCAGGACACTGCAAAATGCAGCGGAAACGTTGTAGTGGAGATCATCAATCCAACGAGTTTTATGGAGATTGACCGCATGTGGATTCTCGGCTGGAAGAAATTTGTGCGGGACGGAGATATCTATGTGGGAATCACAAGCAAACCGAATACGATCGCAAAAATGGTAGAGTTTGATGAAAAGCGTTACGGCTGTCTTTCCTGGGCTAACCCGACGCCGGATGTGCCGTTCTCGGAGCGACTGCAGGTCACAGGCGGACTCGGCGATCTGAATCATGATTACGAAACGGGTCTTTTCTGGGACATGCTGACAGACCTGGCGTGGCTGCTGCGCGGCGATGAGGAGCAGAATCCGATTCGGGAATATAAGAGAGAATACGTCTATTTGACGGGCTGGTCACAGTCGGGTTCGTATCTGTTCCGCTATCTGAACAGCTTTGCGTATCGTCCGGAGGTGGCACGCGGTGCGTGTGTATTTGATGGCTACCTTTCCGGAGGAGGAGTCCATTCCCTTGGTATTCCGGTCAACCAGTATGAAACCATGGCTCCGTACCATTACAGTCTGACACGTGTGGAAAAGGCGCGCGAGCCGTTTATCGCTGTGCAGACGGAGAGTGAAAACGGAAGAATGGAAGCATGGCGCATTGCCCAGCAGGACAGCGATGATCCGGAGTTCCTGTTCCGCCAGTATGATGTGACGGGTGCAAGCCATGACACTTCCTATAGCTATGTGGACTACTATCAGAACGATCCGGATCTGGTGCGGATCAACCATCTGCCATTCTATATGGGAAAAAATGAGGAAGGAAACGACTATCCGTCCCAGATTCTTTTTGCGGCAGCATTTCGGAATCTCTTTACCTGGGTACGGACAGGCGCAGCTCCGGCGCACTGTGACCGGATTGCGATTGACAGCGACGGAGAAAACAAAAAGGATGCGTTCGGAAATACGATCGGTGGACTGCGTACCTGCCTCCTTGACTATCCAACCGGAAGATACAGCAATACCAGCGACATTGAAAAAGGCCAGAATTTCCTGGATCCGGAATCGGAAAAGGAAGGATTGTTCGGTTATCAGCAGGCGTTTTCGAAAGAAATGATAAAAGAGCTGTACGGAACATTGGCACATTACCGGGAAATGGCGGAGAAAAACACGAAAGAGCAGGTAACGAAAGGCTTTGTCTGCCGCGAGGATGCGGCGGAGCTGGTTGAGATTGCCGTGCAGCTTGCAAAGAAACGCGGACTGGAATAAAAAACAATAAACAGTTACAGTAAAATCAGATTCGAGGAGCGTGCCCGAAAAAAACCGGGCGCGCTCTGCGCAGATAAAGGAGAAAATAAAATGGGGATGAAAGCAGAACAGTGGCGACAAATTATTTTATCATTTGAGAGCAAGAAAACATACAACAATCCATTCCTCGATGTTTCCATCTGGAGTGTTTTTACGGGACCGTCGGGAAGAAGGATCAGAAGAGAAGCATACTGGGACGGCGGAAATACCTATCGGATTGCCTTTGCGCCGACCGAAACCGGAATGTGGAGTTATAGGTTGGAAGCACCGGAGGAGACGGGACTTTCCGGAGTGCAGGGAACGATCGAATGTATTCCATACGAAGGAAATCTTGCTATCTATCAGCACGGATTTCTGAAAGTGCATCCATCAGGAAGATATCTGACGTATGCAGACGGAACACCGTTTTTCTGGCTCGGCGATACGCACTGGGAATTTGCCTTTGGTGAGCGGTGGGACGAGTCGAACCATCCACAGATGACGAGCATGTTCCGCGGCATGGCGGACCGCAGGAAGGAACAGGGTTATAACGTTTATCAGACAAACCTTCGAAGCGACAGCTGGAAGGAGCACAAGAGCCGTTACTGGAAAACGGATGCCGCAGATGATGTGCCGGATGTGGCATTTTACTAGAACGAACTCGACCGCCGCATGCAGTATCTCGCTGACCTCGGCTTTATCAACGCGCTCGGTTTTGCCTGGTCCGGCTCGATCGAGCAGGGTGTGGAGCACCAGAAACATCTGGCGCGCTATATCATTGCCCGCTATGGCGCCCTTCCGGTTGTGTGGACGCTGGCAGGCGAAGTGGCAGGCTACTTCCCGGGAAAGCCGCGGGAAACAGCCATCAAAGGCTGGCGCGAGGTCGCAAAGTATGTGGAAAAAATGGACGGATATGGAACACTGCAGACCGCACATTATACGAATGAGCGTCCGTTTGCAGATTACTATTATGACGAATCGTGGTTTGATTTTGTGCTGAATCAGGCCGGACACGGCGATTTTCCGATCAATCCGTCCTGGTACCGTACCTATTGGAAGGAACACGGAACAAAACCGTTCATTGAAGGAGAGTCTCTGTATGAATACTGTTCCACACTGGAAGAAAACGGAACCCGGCTCTGCACCGATGCAATGCTGCGCCGCGTGGCATATATGGCAGTCCAGACCGGCGGCTGCGGCTATACGTACGGTGCGCAGGGAATCTGGGATAATATCTGGGAGGTAAGTGACATCAACCCGGATTTTAATGCATTCAACAAATTTGGCATCACCTGGGCGAAAGCCATTGACGGCCCCGGAGGCGCACAGATGGGATATCTGAAACGTTTCTATGAGGAACATCATTTTGAGGAGATGGTGCCTTACGATCCGGCAGAAGCAGAGGAGAGTATCAGCCCGTTTGTCAATAAGCTTGCGACTGCCACGATCAGCCGGGATAAAACAAGAGCACTGATTTATTACGGAGAGATGGATGGCACGAGTACACCGCTCGCAGGCCTTTGCGACGGAATCTATGCAATTTCCTGGTTTGATCCGAGAACGGGACAGACAGAAAAAGCAGAAATCCAGGTGGAAGTGCGTGGAAAGTCGTGCATTATGCCAAAGAAACCGGCGGCGGGAGACTGGATGCTGATAGCAGAATGTATAGAAAAAACTGAAAAGTGATCATAAACTATACAAAATGCGGAAAGAAACCGCAGAAAAGTGCAAATTCATCGCAGGATTGTTCTTTTTTGGAGGTAAGAAAGCAGATATAATAAGATCATCAAATGAGTCACGGCTGAAACTCAGAAACGAAATAAAGCAGCAAGACAAAAAGATAAAAAGCGAGGACGAAAGAATGAAAAAGAAAGTAGCAGCGATTTTCATGGCATCCATTATGGCATGCTCCATGGCTGCATGCGGAAGCAGCGGCGGAAGTTCAGATTCCGGAAAGACAGATTCTAAGGATAAGAGTACCGCATCCAGTACAGCAGAGAACGGAAGCGGAGAAGTGGAAAAAATCATCGTAAGCTTCCCGACCTGGACGGGTGCTCCGGCAGATACGGAGAAAGTACAGGAAGCCATCAATGATATCACAAGAGATAAGATTGGTGTTGAAATTGAGCTTTCCATTACCGATTTTGGGTCCTTTAATCAGAATACGACGCTGGCTCTTTCCGCAAATGAGGAAATTGATGTACTTGCATGTGTAGGTTTCCCATATGCAACCGGAATTCAGCAGGGATACCTCTCCGACCTGGAAGAAAATGATCTGATTCAGACTTACGGACAGGGAATTATTGATGCGGTTGGACAGGAAAATGTAGATGCCTGCCGTGTAAACGGAGTTTTATATGGACTTCCAAGTAACCGAGACATTGCACAGGGACGTGGATGCGCAGCGATCGCAACCGAGTATCTCGATGGTATTGGCTACGAAGCAAACACAGACGATGAGATCGTAAAAATCAGTCTGGATGAATTAAATGACATTTATGCACAGCTGCATGAGAAGTATCCGGACAAAGAGGTTTATCGTCCGACAACAGGTTCTATGTCGCAGTTCTCTAACGTAGACTCCCTTGGAGGAAATGTGTTCGGTGTGCTGCTTGACTATGGCCAGAACCTTGATGTTGTAAATCTCTTTGAGAGCGATTTCTACAAGGATTATTGTGCAAGACTGTATGACTACAATCAGAAAGGCTATATCAGTGCCGATGCATCGACCGATACAACAGCAGTCGGAGAGCTTGTAAAAGCCGGAACTCTGATGAGCTATACCACAGGCGGAAAGCCTGGCATCAAAGCGCAGGAGACTACACTGACCGGTCGCGATATGACCATCTTCCAGACGCTGGATGACTATATCAGTTCCACATCTGTGGCTAGTATGCCTTGGACCATTCCGATCTCTGCACAGCATAAAGAAGCAGCCATGAAATTCCTGAATGAGTGCTACACAAATGCCGATATCGCAAACCTTCTGGCATGGGGCATCGAGGGAACACATTATAAAATTGGCGATGACGGACTTGCTACTTATGCAGACGGTGTAGATGCATCCAACTCCGGATGGAATCATTCCATGGGATGGATGATGCCGAACCAGTTCCTGACCCATGTATGGGAAGGAAATGATCCGGATCTGTGGACAGAGATGAAAGAGTTTAACACCAATGCAAAGGTTTCCAAAGCAAGCGGTTTCTCCTTTGACAGCACAAATGTGGCAAACGAGCTCACAGCAGTACAGAACGTATACAACGAGTATCAGACCAGCGTAGAGTACGGCTTTGTAGACCCGGAGACCGGAATTGCTGAGATGAATGATAAGATGATGACTGCAGGCCTCCAGAAGATTATCGACGAGAAAAAGGCACAGCTTGCAGCGTGGCAGGAAGCAAACAAATAAAGTTTAAGAATTTAGATCAAAGAATGACTGCGCCGTCCCAAAAACAGGACGGCGCAGGTTGTAAGAAGAGAAAAATCTGTCAAAACCGGAACGCGTCATGACCGGCTGCGGATAAGAAAAAAGGAGAAGGAAAAACATGGCAAGAGTGAAAAGTCAGAAGAGCCAGAAAAGACGAAAAACATTTGTACGTTTTCTGCCGATCTATATTCTGATGCTGCCGGGTCTCATTTATCTGTTTATCAACAATTACATGCCTCTGCCGGGTCTTGTGATTGCATTCAAACAGTACAATGCCGGAAGAGGCATCTACGGAAGTCCATGGGTAGGACTGAAAAACTTTGAATATCTGTTTACGACAAGCGATGCCTTTGTTATTACACGAAATACGATTCTCTACAACGTAGCCTTCATTGTAATCAATACAACACTGGCAATCGCAGTAGCTATTGTCTTGAGTGAACTGGAAGGAAAACGGAAGAAAGTTTACCAGAGTGCAATCCTTCTTCCGAACCTCCTCTCCACCGTTATCATCGGATATCTTGTTTTTGCATTCTTCAGTGTAGAAAACGGATTCATTAACAACACGATTTTAAAGGCGCTGGGAAAAGATCCGGTTTCCTGGTATTCGGAACCGAAATACTGGCCGTTTATCCTGGTTTTTGTCAGTGCATGGAAGTCGGTTGGCTACAACTGTATTGTGTATCTGGCAACACTGATGGGATTTGATAAATCCTTCTATGAGTCAGCCAAGATCGATGGTGCAACGAGATGGCAGCAGATCAAATATATCACCTTGCCGCTTTTGCGTCCGACCATTATCATGCTGACCATGATGGCAATCGGAAGAATTTTCTACTCTGACTTCGGTCTCTTTTATCAGGTGCCGATGAACCAGGGAGCTTTGTATTCCACAACAAACACAATTGATACCTACGTATACCGCGGACTGCTTCAGATGGGCAATGTTTCGATGTCTGCCGCAGCAGGTGTTTACCAGTCGATCGTAGGATTTATTCTGGTGCTTGGCGCCAACCTGCTGGTACGTAAAATTGACCGCGACAGCGCGCTGATCTAGGAGGAACGGTATGAAAACAAGAGAAGATAAAATTTATAGCTTTTTCGGCCATCTGATCATGACAATCCTGACACTGCTCGCGATCATTCCGATTCTGCTGATGTTCATTTCCTCATTGACTGACAATGCAACCCTGTTACAGAATGGCTACTCTTTCCTGCCGGAAAAGTGGAGTACCTACGCTTATGAGTGGGTATTCACATCCAGCAGCTCCATGGTAATCAAAGCCTACGGAATGTCCTTTATCCTGACCGCAACCGGCGTTGTCTGCAGCCTTGCCCTGACAACCTGTCTGGCCTACGGTCTTTCGAAAAAAGGTCTGCCGGGACGAAATGTCCTGACCTTTCTGGTGTTCTTTACCATGCTGTTCAACGGAGGCCTTGTACCGACCTATATCAACTACACAACCGTATTTCATGTGAAAGATACATTCTTCGGACTGCTGGTTCCGTCTCTGATGATGAGCGCATTCAACGTTCTTCTGATGAAGAGCTACTTTGTCACCGGTGTGCCGGATGAAATTCTCGAGGCTGCCTATATTGACGGTGCAAACGAGTTCCAGACTATGTGGAAGATCGCAATTCCGCTGTCCAAGCCGATTATTACCACCGTTGCCATGTTCTCCGGTATCGCTTACTGGAACGACTGGAACAATGGTTATATCTATCTGACAAAGAGAACGGATCTTTACAGTATCCAGAACCTGCTGAACCGTCTGATGCAGAATATTCAGGCACTGACGCAGAATGCCAACAACATGGCGCAGGCAGGCGAAGGTCTTTCCCAGATTCCATCCGGAACGGTTCGTATGGCGATGGCAGCTCTTGGTATTCTGCCGATCATGATCATTTATCCGTTCATTCAGAAAAACTTTGTAAAAGGTATTACCCTTGGCGGCGTGAAGGGCTGACAAAAAAAATGTGAGTGACTCCCAAAAATCCGGCTTTCCGATATGCAAAAGGAAAACCGGATTTTTTTAATTTTTAAACTGCCGTGGTGTCATGCCCGTCGATTTTTTAAACTGGCGGGAGAAGTACGAAATATTCTGGAAGCCGCAGGTGATGGCAATGTCGCGGATGCTCATTTCGCCCTTTGCGAGAAGCTCCTTGGAGCGCGCAATCCGGCGATCGATGACGTAGTTGATGAGAGAACTTCCCGTGTCTTTTTTGAAGAGATGGGACAGATAATCGGCGTTCAGGTATACCATGGCTGCAAGCGTATCGCGGTCCAGCTCGTCGGAGAGGTGCGATTCGATATATGCTTTCACGGTGGCAACAGCCGTGTCCTGGGAAGCGGCTGCCTGACGGCTTTGTATGAACAGCAGAAGACTGTTGGAAATCCATTCTCGTAAAGCACCAAACGAGGAGAAGGTATGCTCCGGGGAAGCAACGGTAATCTGGCGGCGGAAGGCTTCGTCTTCGCTGCCCGGATGATCCATCTGGCGGAACAGCAGCTGCAGGAACTGATAGTAAAAGCCGGTCAGAAATTCCCGCGTAGCGGTGCCGGAACTCTTCATCTGATTTAAGAAAGCAAAAATCTCAATCTGAAGCTGTTCCGTTTTTCCGGATGTGAGAAGATCGGACCAGCGGTCAGATGGAATCGGCTGAAAAGGCGTCTGAACAGGAGCTTCGGTTTCAGCGGCAAGATCGAAAACGTGATTTTCGTAGGTGACGTTCTTTCCGGCGAAGGCTTTCATGGAAAGAAAAGCTTTTCGCAGGTCTTCCGGGAGACAGACCTTCTGATCAACGAAAAAGTTGATCGAGAACGGAAAGTGTGTCACAAAGTCGGTCAGGGCCTGACGACATCGGCCAATCACGGCGTCCCGAGAGTGTGTGGAGGCCGGGAGAAGCAGAAGATAAAAACCATCAAGCACACGGATCGTCAGCGGCAGCTCGCCGGGTTCAAAAAAATATTCCCGGGCAATATTTTTTAAGGCAAATTCATACAGGGTACGGTTGTCGGTCGGAGAAAAGGAGTTCGTCTGTCCGGTCTGGATCAGAAGCGGACAGAAGGGCTGATGAATCAGTTCGACATTCAGACGGCGATAGCGGATTTCATCCATCACTTCGGAAGGAGCAGAGGAAATACTGCCATTTAGCAGGTCGAGGAAGAACTGCTCTGCAAGCGGGAGCTCACTTTCCTTCCAGTAATTAGCATGAAGGGTGTTGACGCGGTCCTTCTGCTGCTTTTCACATTGCGCACAGGCTTTGTCAAGGGCTTCCAGAAGGGCATGGTCATCCAGCGGCTTCAACAGATAGTCACTGCTGGAAAGCTTCATGGCGCGGGAAATATATTCAAATTTTGCATAGGCGGTCAGAAAAATACAGACCGTTTCGTAGTGTGCCTGACGGATCTGGTCCAGCAGTTCGAGGCCGGAACCGCCGGGCATCTCGATATCACAAATCATCAGGTCAATCGGATGTGTGGAAAAGATTTCCAATGCCTGCGTCAGATTGTAGGCACAGAAAATCTCAAAAAAGTCCGGCCGCAGTGTGCGGATTTTGTTGGAAATGCTTTCGACGGTATAATATTCATCGTCTACGATTAACAGGTTCATGATAACCTCCCAAAATATATTTTTTTACCGTTCCGGTTATCCGTCGATGCGGAAAAAGGGAACGTAAGGAAAATCAATGGTAATCTGAGCGCCTGCGCCGGAACGGTTGCAAAAAGTAAAAGCCGCGTCGGGAAAAATCTGGCGGAGGCGGAGTACAACGTTTGTGATGCCGATGTGTTCCTGCTCGGAATTTACATAGGTATCAAGATTTTGCAGCACGGCAAGCATATCCTCCGAAAAACCGCGTCCGGTATCCCAGATACAGATATGAAGGCGGGTGCACTGATTTTTTTCTCTGGCGGTGACGTCGATATGGATGTCCAGAACTTTCCCCATAACGACCTCATATTTGACCGTGTTTTCCACAAAGTTCAGAAGCATCAGCGGCACAACCGTTGCATTGTGCAGCGATTCCTCGCAGGAAGGGAGCAGGCGCAGCGAGCCGGGATAGCGGATGGAGGAAAGCTCCACGTAGTTTTTTACAAGCTTCAGCTCTTCTAAAAGCGAAACGGTCTGACCGGAGGAAAGCGTATAGCGCAGATGCACACTCAGGTTCTGAAGCATCTGCCGTGCCAGGTCCGCGTGGTTATTTTCAGTCAGCTGATAAATGGTGTTCAGGCAGTTGATCATAAAATGCGGTGTGATCTGCTGCTTCAGGTAAAGCGCCTCCAGCTTCTGACGGGAGAGCTGTTTTTCGTAATTCTCAATTTTCAGATCATCGATCTCCTCGACCATATCGTTGAAAGCGGTCGTCATTTCCCGGAATTCATCGAGCATAGCGTCGTCGGGGATACGCACCTTGAGATCTCCGCCGCGGAGCTGCTCCAGCGCATGCGTCAGCATGTGAACCGGGTGAAGAACCCAGCGGTACAGGGAGGCAGACAGAAGCAGCCAGACTACGAACAGACCGAGCGAAACAATAAAGGCAATGATATAAAAGTTTGTCTGATATTTGGTATATTCCGAATCCTTCAGAAGCAGGGTCAGCGACAGCGGTGTTTCCTTCAGTTCATGTGAAACCGCCATCCAGGAGGTTCCGTCGATTTCGTAGGAAGGATACCGTCGCCATTTCAAGCGGGGAGCCTCCAGGCGGACATCGTTTGACGGGGTGCGCAGAAGAAGAGAACCATCGGAAAAATACAGAAGGCTGTCCTGCGTTTTTGTATCGACCAGAGTGCCGAGGAGTGTATCCGTGGAAATGTACGCGCCGAGCAGATATCCGTTTAGGTTCAGGATACGGACAAGGTAATATTTCCCGTTGATTTCGTTGAGATTCCATACAGAGGACGGAGCCTCTGTATTGGCGATTCCGCGGATATAGTTCCAGAGGAGCGGTGGCGGGTTGCTGGTCTGGTCGTAGAGAACGAGGGCATCTGTGGCTTCCTGATAACAGAAAAAGCCGTCTACGGTATAGTTCGGTGCTGCGTTTTCAAAGCTTTTTTTGATTCGGTTTAATGTGGTATACCAGCTGGTTGTCTGTGGTTCCGCTGCGCGGAGCGAAAGGAGATCGGTATCATTCAAAGCAAAAACATAGAGATAGGTTTCGGGGCGGGAAAGGTTTTCATCCAGGCTTTTCTGGTACAGAACCAGTGTATTTTCCGAGTTCTCATGGATCCGCTCCAGCATCAGACCGAAAGCGGCTGTGTTGTTGTACACGACAAGCGCGCAAAAAAAGACGATCATGACTGCAAGCAGAACAAAAATACGAAAACCAAGTGAGTGTATGGAAATTTTGGAAAACCGTTTTTTCAAAGAAACATCTCCTCTCCGATACATGTTAGATACATGCTGAATTTTGAGCCAGATAAGAAGAAAAGGCCGGAACTGTTCAGCAAAAGATCCGGCAGACTCTATGGGAAAGTTTACAATAAAAGTGAAAAAACGTCAATAAATACAAGGAAAAAAGAAACGGATACCGGCAAAAGTAATAAAAAAATAACTGAATTATTGTTTAAAAATTAAATTTAAAAAGATTGACTATTCAAAATGTATTTAGTAAAATTAAATTATCACAATACGAAGCGATACTTATTTCAGAAAGGTGGAACGTATGTTACAGTCTTATACCGAACATGTAAAACGATATGGAATCGCAGAGCTGGTTTTCCAGGGACCGTCCGAGGGAAATCCATTTGCGGAGCAGTGGGTGAAAGGAACGATGGCAGGTCAGGCAGAGGAAAAGCATGCCGAGGGCTTTTATGACGGAAACGGCGTATACAAGCTTCGCTTTATGCCATCCGGCGAAGGAACGTATGAGATCACCGCAGCAACAAGCTGGGGCGATGAGGCGAAAGTGACGGTGGAGGTCGGTGCAGCTGATGAAGGCTGTCACGGTCCGGTCCGTGTGGCAAACACCTATCATTTTGCTTACGATGACGGAAAGGAATACTACCCGTGCGGTACGACCTGTTATGTGTGGGAGCTGCAGAGTAAGGAGACACAGGAGAAAACGTATGAGAGTCTTGCGTCCTCTCCGTTTAACAAGATCCGTTTCTGTGTTTTTCCGAAACACTATGTCTACAATTTAAAAGAGCCGGCACAGTATCCGTTTGAAATTCGTGAAAATTCTCCATGGTCTCCGTCTGATTTTGAGACAGAAAAGCTGGAAAAAGCGCCGCGCAATATGTTCGGCGGCATTGATGCCATGATTGAAAACCCGGATGAAGTATGGGATTATACTCGTCCGAATCCTTCTTATTTTGAACATATTGAAAACACGATCGCACGCCTTGGCACCATGGGAATCCAGGCAGATCTGATTTTGTTCCATCCGTACGACCGCTGGGGCTATTCCCGCATGAATCTGGAACAGCAGAACTTTTATTTAAGATACGTTGTCAACCGTTTCAGCGCATACCACAATGTATGGTGGGCTATGGCAAATGAATTTGACCTGTTCCGCTGGAAACCGGTATCCGAGTGGGAATCCAATGCCGAAACCGTTTGCCGTCAGGATCCGTACCGCCATCTGCGCTCCATTCACAACTGTATGACCATGTACGATCATTCCAGGGGATGGATCACGCACTGCAGTCTGCAGAGAATCGATCTGTACCGCACCGCAGAAAATGTGGAAATCTGGCGCCCGCAGTATGGAAAACCGTGCGTGCTCGATGAAATTGCATATGAAGGAAATCTTCCGTTCGGCTGGGGCAATATCAGCGGCGAGGAGATGACACGCCGGTTCTGGGAGGCATACACCAGAGGCGGATATGGACAGCACGGAGAGACGTATGAAAATGAAAACGGTGTGATCTGGTGGTCACACGGCGGAGAGCTGAAGGGCAGCAGTCCGGCGCGGATCCAGTTCCTGCTGGATATCATGAAAGAAAACGGGGGCTATATGGAGCCGCTTCCGGCATTCTTTGATGAGACCTGCTGCACAAACAGCGCAAGCCATCCGAGAAAAGACTGCGTGATGTACTATTACGGTGCCAACCGCCCATGCCGCCGCCCGTTCCACATGCCGGAAGGCCAGGAGTTCGATGTGGAAGTCATCGACACCTGGAACATGACCATCACCCCGGCAGGCCGCCACAGCGGAGAATTCACGATCGACATGCCGTCAAGACCGTATATGGCGGTGAGACTGGTGAAAGTGAAATAAAAATGTGGGAGAGGAATCTTGAAATTCGATTCTGCATATGATATAGTATGTGTAGCTGATAAGAGAAATAAGTGACATGTGTTCACAAAGCGAACCCCCAGCAGCGGCAACTGCTGGGGGTTCTTCCCTTTTTACGGAAGGGCATCCGCCTGGGCTAATTGTCGCCATGTTTTCCGTCTAGCCACTTGCAGATATAGTAGCTGATTACACCTGCTACAACGGAAACGATAAGAGAAATAAGTATAGACATGCGCTCACCCCCTTCCTGTTGCCAGTTTGGGAGGCGACAACAAAATAAGTATAACATGGTATAGGAAGAAACGGTTTGAAAAAACAGAACGTATATTTTGATGAAGTTGCACAAATATGAAAAAAGTCTATTTTGATCTTGACAACCCGCCTCACATATGATATCATACCACCTGTATCACGCCGAAGACAGCAGGTGCCGCAAGGCGTAAGTTTCAAACGCCTGCCGAGGAGAAGTTACACAAGGTTCATGTTATGGAATTTTGAGATCTCTTCGCCAATCTTCGCGAAGAGCTTTTTTTATACTTCCAAAGCGTAGGTACGAAATACTACAAGGAGGTGCAATCATGGCAATCAATGCAAAAATCGATCTGAAGAAGCCGGTCCTGGAAGAGATCAGCGCACAGGTAGAAGGCGCACAGTGCGTGCTGCTGGTAAACTACAGCGGATTAACCGTTGCTCAGGATACTCAGCTGCGTAAAGAGTTAAGAGAAGCAGGCGTTCATTACAAAGTATACAAAAATACAATGATGAAACGTGCATTCGCTGGTACTGCTTTCGAGTCTCTTACCAAAGACCTGGATGGCACAAACGCTATCGCAATCAGCAAGGACGATGCAACAGCTCCGGCAAGAATCATCGCTAAATTTGCAAAAACCGCTCCGAAGCTGGAGATGGTTTCTGGTGTTGTAGAAGGAAACTACTACGACAAAGCTGGAATGGAAGCACTGGCAAACGTTCCGTCAAGAGAAGAACTTCTTGGCAAACTGCTTGGAAGCATCCAGTCCCCGATCGCAAACCTGGCTCGCGTCCTCAACCAGATCGCAGAGTCCAAAGGCGGCGCAGCAGAGGCCTAAGCCTCAAGCGGGCAGCGTGAAATACGCAGCCTGAGAACATTATTCAGAAAATATCCAAGGAGGAAAATAAAATGGCAAAGTTAACAACCGCAGAGTTTATTGACGCTATCAAAGAGTTATCTGTATTAGAGTTAAACGATCTTGTAAAAGCATGTGAGGAAGAGTTCGGCGTATCCGCAGCAGCAGGCGTTGTAGTTGCAGCAGCAGCAGGCGATGCAGCAGCAGCTGAGGAGAAAGACGAGTTCGACGTAGAGCTGACAGAGGTTGGCCCGAACAAAGTTAAAGTTATCAAAGTTGTACGTGAAGCTACAGGACTTGGCCTGAAAGAAGCTAAAGAAGTAGTTGACGGTGCTCCGAAAGTCCTCAAAGAGGCTGCTTCCAAAGCAGAAGCTGAAGAGCTCAAAACTAAACTTGAGGCTGAAGGCGCTAAAGTTACTCTTAAATAATTTAAGCGTAAATCAGAATCTTTGGACGCACGGCGGGATTTCCTGCCGTGCGTTTTCTTTTGCGTAAATGATGAAAATGGGAGAGATGAAAAATGCAGGTACATTCCGTTCTGGAATCCTTACAGCAGGGCATCCTGATCTGCGACCAGCATAGCCGGATTGTGTTTTTCAATCAGGTCTACGGCGATTTCATCGGTGTTCCGCTCGAAACCGCGAAAGGTCATAAAATTACGGAGTACCGCAAATCTGCCATCGCTCCGGAGGTCATTGAGAGCGGCATTCCGGTCGAGGGAATGGTGCGGAGAGAAGGGGCGCAGGAATATTTTGCAAGTGTTTATCCAATCTGGGAGGAGAACCATATCCGCGGGAGCATCTCGATCGTGACGAGTCTCGTGCAGTTTGAGCAGCGCGAGACGAAAGCCCACATGACGCTGGAAGAGCGGGTGCGGCGGTTCGAACGGCAGGAGATCCAAAATACGCTGTTGCTGTATGGACAGGATATGGAGGGTAAGCGAAAAGCAGCAAAGGAACTCGGAATTTCGCTGGCAACGTTATACAATAAAATGAAAGAATAAAAAATAGCGGAAAGCCGGAAATTCTATTGCGTTGGATCTTTCTATAATGTTTTCCGACCCGGCTGAAAAGCGGTTGATATAAAAAGGGAACCAAATTTCTAAAATTTTAGAAATTCGGTTCCCTTTTGTGGTACCTGCCATGGCTCTGCGTTACAATGACCTCAGATCAAAGAAAGAGAGGCCATTGGATATGAAAAAAATCAGAATCGGAAGCGGCGCGGGCTACGCAGGAGACCGCATTGAGCCGGCAGTGGAGCTGATGGAAAAAGGAGACCTGGACTACATTATTTTCGAGTGTCTGGCGGAGCGTACCGTTGCGATCGGACAGCAGGACAAAGAGAAAGATCCGTCGAAGGGTTACAACCAGCTGCTCGACTACCGAATGGAAAAAATTCTTCCGCTGATGGCGAAAAACAAAGTAAAAGTCATTACCAATATGGGAGCTGCAAACCCGGTATCTGCTGCAGAACGGACGTGTGAAATTGCCAGAAAACTGGGTGTCGGTGGATTGAAAATTGCCTGTGTGACCGGCGATGATATTACAGACGAACTGGATAAGTATGAAAATGAAACAGTGCTGGAGGACGGCACGCTGTTAAAAGAGAAAAAAGATGTTCTGATTTCCGCGAATGTCTACATGGGTGCGGAGGGCATCACGAAAGCGCTGGAGGAAGGCGCTGATCTTGTCATCACCGGCCGTGTTTCCGACCCGGCGCTGACGATCGGACCGCTGGTGCATGAGTTCGGATGGAACATTACCGACAACCCGGATCAGATGGGACAGGCGGTTCTGGCAGGCCATCTGCTGGAGTGCGCGGGACAGGTGACGGGTGGCTATTTCGCTGACCCCGGTTACAAGGATGTGCCGGAGCTGTGGAAACTCGGATTCCCGCTCATTGAGATCGACGAGACAGGCGCATTTACCGTGACAAAGGTTGAGGGAAGTGGCGGACTGGTGAGCGTGGATACCTGTAAAGAGCAGATGATCTACGAAATCCACAACCCAAAGGCTTATCTGACCCCGGATGCGACGGCAGACTTTTCGCAGGTGACGTTCCGTCAGATCGGGGAAAATCAGGTTCGTGCCGAGCATGCGACAACGCATGGAAGACCGGAAACTTTGAAGGTTAGCGTCGGCTACAAGGACTGCTTCATCGGTGAGTGTGAAATTTCCTACGGCGGAAGCAACTGTATGGCACGCGCCGAGCTGGCGGCGGAGATTCTCGAAAAACGGATTGCGCTGACCGGCATCGAGCTGGAGGAGTACCGCACCGATTTCATTGGCTGCAATTCCCTGTACCGCGACGCGATTTCCAAAGAGATCAGCAGCGGAACTCCGTGTGAAGTGCGTCTCCGCGCCGCAGGCAGAACGAAAGACCGGAAAAATGCTGTTCTGCTGGCAAATGAGGTGGAGGCTCTCTACACCAACGGCCCCGCAGGAGGCGGCGGAGCGGTGAAACGGGTGTCCGAGGTTGTCTCGGTCTGCTCGATTTTTGTACCGCGTGATGACGTAACACAGAAGATTCGGTATTTTGAAGTTTGATCGATGCCTCTGATATTACGGTCAGCAGCAGAAGAGCTGGGATTGTTATAAAACGAAGAGATTGCCGGAACGTGTCTGGAAAACCATTTTCCGCAATCAGCAGAGAGTAACGAAGGGCAGGAAAGGAAACAGTATGAAATTAAAAGAAATTGCACATGCGAGAACAGGTGACAAAGGAGAGATCTCCAATATTTCGGTGATCCCGTATGATGAAAATGATTATGAAATGCTGAAAGAAAAAGTAACAGAAGCGCGCGTGGCAGAATATTTTCATGAAATCTGTCACGGTAAGGTAACCCGCTACGAACTGGACGGCATCCATGCGCTGAATTTTGTGCTTGACAAAACGTTAGGTGGCGGTGTCACAAGATCGCTGGCACTGGACAAACATGGAAAGACACTCGGTATGGCACTGCTGGAGATGGAGGTGTAGGCAATGGCAGAAGATTTTATGACGGCTGCGGTAAAACGCGTAGAAGCACAGTTTGAAAAAAGCGGCGTTTCCGAAAACTGTGCAGCATTTGAAAGAAAAGAAAACCAGATCGAGATGCGTGACGGCGTGAAGCTTCACACGATCTATTATTTTCCAAAAGAAGACACGGCAGAAGAAAAAACATATCCTGTCATTCTGACCCGTACCTGCTATCCGGGCAATGACCGCATTCACCGTGCCTACGGAGAAGGACTGGCACGCAGAGGCTACGTATATGTGTACCAGTACTGCCGCGGCCGGGAGAATTCAGAAGGAAAATGGGAACCGAACATCAATGAGCGGAAGGATGGCATTGACACCATGAACTACCTTGTAGAACAGCCATGGTGCGAGATTTTGGGCTACTGGGGCCATTCCTACACAAGTATGACCGGCTGGGCTTTCGCCGATGCTGCGGAGGGGAAAGTTGCCGCAATGTTTCTGGAGGACTATGGAACGGATCGTTTTACATCAGCCTACGAGAAGGGCTGCTTCCGCCACGATATCTTAACCGCCTGGTCGATGGAAAATGCGGAAAAACCAGTGAATGCTGACTATCGCGAAAGCTGCCGTTATCTGCCGCAGATTGAAGTGGACGAGGCGCTGTGGGGACAGCGTGTTCCGTCCTACCGCGAATACATCACAAGCCCGAACCCGGATGCGGCGCTCTGGCAGACGGGCTGGTGGAAACAGTTGCGGGAAATTCCATCAAAAACGAAGGTTCCGATTTATCTTTTAAGCGGTTGGTACGATCATCACCACGGCAGCAGTATGAAAACGTGGGAGCGGCTGAACGAGGAGACAAAACAGCACAGCTGGCTCGAAATCGGCGCCTGGAACCACTTTTTCCAGATCTGCCTCGAGGGCAAAGAGGTGATGCACCCGCAGAATGAAGAAATTCCGAAGATGCTGGAATGGTTTGAGCTGACGCTGAAACAAAAAGAAATCCCGACGCAGCGGATCCGTGCCTATGAAATCGGCGCAGACCGGTGGATGGATACCGTGTCCGACGGACTGGGAGAAAAAGGAACTGCGGGAAGCATGACGTTGTATCTGGATGAGAAAACACTGCGGACAGACACGCCGGAACAGGAAAAAACGAGGAACTACACGTTTGACCCGGCCACTCCCGTCGAGAGCATCGGAGGAGAAGCCCTTCTGCATACGATGCCGCAGATCGGCAGCCATCTCCAGCCGGAACCGGACTATCGTGAGGATGTCCTGAGCTTTGTATCAGAACCGCTGGAAGAAACTTTCACGCTGAACGGAAAAGCCTCCGTCCGCCTGTTCGTGGAAAGTGACTGCGAGGATACTGCATTCACAGCGAAAATCATGGAGGTAACGCCGGAAGGAAAAGCTTACAACATCCGTTCCTCGATTGCAACGCTGGAGCAGGGAAAAACAGAGGCCGGGACCTATGAACCGGGCAGCGTGGCAGAGGTACAGATTACTATGTGGAATATTGTATACACGATTCTAAAGGGTTCCCGCATTCGTGTAGATGTTTCTTCTTCCGATTTTCCACAGTATCATGTTCACAGCAATCAGAAAGGGCTGTGGTCGGAAAAAACAGAGAATAAAATTGCACATCAGACGATCCACACGGGCGGAGTGCACGCATCCTGTGTGATTCTGCCACTGATGAAAAAACAGTGAACTGTAACGGTAAGACGGACATAGGGGAAAATCAAAAAGAAAAAAGTAGCACAATCCATTCTTTTGTGGTATAGTGAAAATACTATAGGTTTTGCGGTAAACCTAACCAGCGGACCGCGTCATGAAATCAAAAGAACAGGAGAAAAGCTATGGAGAAAAAGTGGTGGCATAAAACAGTCGGATATCAGATTTATCCGAAGAGTTTTCAGGATACCAACGGAGATGGAATCGGAGATCTGAAAGGTGTGATCCGTCATCTTGACAAAATAGAAAAACTGGGAGCCAATGTCATCTGGCTCTGTCCGGTGTTTGCATCCCCGATGGTGGACAACGGATACGACATTTCCGATTACATGGACATTGACCCGTCGTTTGGAACGATGGAGGACATGAAGGAACTGATCGCAGAGGCAAAAAAACATGGCATCCGCATCCTGATGGATCTTGTCGTGAACCATTCCTCGGATCAGCACGCATGGTTCCGGGCGGCACTCAAAGATCCGTTTGGAAAATACGGAAAGTATTATGTGTTCCGGGAAGGAAAAGACGGCAAAGAGCCGAACAACTGGCGGTCGATTTTCGGTGGCAGCGCATGGGAGAAAGTACCGGGATATGATAACCTGTATTATCTCCACATTTTCACGAAAGAGCAGCCGGATCTCAATTGGGAGAATCCGGAACTTCGGGAAGAAATTTATGAGATGATTTTAAATTGGATGGATCTGGGACTTGGCGGATTCCGTCTTGATGCGATCAGCCATCTGAAAAAGAATTATCAGTACACCAACCTTCCGCCGGATGGACCGGACGAGTACAATATGGCGTTCGAGTATTTCAACAATGTAGACGGTCTTGCCGACATTTTGCGTGAAATGAAGGAGCGCACCTTTGCGCCGACCGATGCGCTGACGATCGGAGAGTACGATCACATGGCACCGGAGGATGTGGAGGATGTGATTGGGGAAAACGGCAGTTTTTCGTCTGTTTTCGATTTCTGCCACACCTTCGACAATGTGCGCAACCCGAAATGGGGCAATACCGTGGCATTGTTTGACGATTATCGTGATCAGCTTTTTGCGGCGCAGAAAATCGTGGATGGCCGCGGTATGCTCTGTAACTTCCTCGAAAATCATGACAAACCGCGCAGTATTGACCGGTTCCTGATGCCGGAAGACCAGAACCGTTACAGTGAAAAAATGCTTCCGGTCACCAATTTCTTCCTGCCGGGTATTGTATTTCTGTATCAGGGACAGGAGATCGGCATGCGCGACGACCCGAAACAGTCCATTCATGGATTCGTCGACAAACCGACGTTTGCTATTTATGACCGTCTGATTGCCGAAGGAAAAACGGATGCGCAAGCGCTCGAGCAGATCAATCGTGAGAGCCGCGAGCACAGCAGAACTCCGATGCAGTGGGATGCATCTGCCGAAGCGGGATTCACAACAGGTACGCCGTGGTTCCCGGTGAATAAAAACTATACGGAACTGAACTATGAGGCCGAGGAAAAAGATCCTGATTCCCTGCTGTGGTTCTACCGCAAAATGGTGGCAGTAAGACGACGTGAAGATCTGGAAGAAACCTTCCTCTATGGAACGCTGATTCCGGAATACGAGACAGTAAGCGGCGTTCTGGCGTACCGTAGAAAGGATGAGAAGAATCACATTCTGATTCTGACCACTTCTCTCGCAGATGGCATGGCACTGCCATTTGCAGATACAATCGAAGAAGTACTTCTGAATAACTATGACACCTGCGAGGCGGGCGAGGGAACGATCCGTCTGCAGCCGTATCAGTGTCTGGTGCTGAAGGTGAAGGAATAGTTGCAAAAACTATAGCAAGACCCGAAAATAATGCAAAAAAGGCAGTGCTGCAGAGCTGAATTTTTTGCATTATTTTCGGGGATTGCTATAAAACAAAAACTGCGGTTCTGCGGGAGCATATGCTTTGCGGAACCGCAGTTTTTTCACAGATAGTGAATTAAAATCTCCCCTTGACATACTCCCTGGAAAACGTAAAAATAGAATTAAAATGTGTGGGAGAGCAAAAGGAAAAGAGTATGAAAAAACAGGAGAAAAAAACAGGTCTGGAAGAATTCCTGAAAGGGGGTCAGGAGACGCTGCCGGGATTTCGGTTTCAGATCTATCGGGCAGAAGAAAAAAGATCACTATGGAATGCGGATTTTGAGCTTCTCTTTCTGCTGAAAGGTGACGGAAGAGTCAGCTACGAAGATGGTGTTGTGTATCAGATTAGGGAGAAAGATCTTTTTGTTGTGAATGGATTTCAGATTTGTTCGATTGATCTGAATGAGCAGGGGATTCTGCTGTCGCTGAAAATGAGTGCAGATGCGATTGCGTCCGTTCATATTGAGTTTTTAAAATATGAGATTGAATGCAGATCCTTTTTGTTCACGGAGGAGCAACAGGAAGTGTTTGATATAATCCGCAGTGATCTGGCGCGGGTTTTTCAGGAAGCATACAAAAACGATATGATGCAGCCTGTTAATGCGCGCAGTCGGATAACGGCGCTTCTTGAGGATCTTTCGAGGTATTTTGCTGCCGGTGAACGGGTGAAACATTCCAGGAGCGGTCGTGAACGGATTCAGATGGCGTCGGATTATATTCTGCAGCATTATAAAGAAGCAGTCACGCTAGAGGATTTGGCGGACCATATTTATCTGATTCGGACATATATTTCGCGGAGCTTCCCGCGGTATTTTGGTGTTTCGTTTCTGGAATACATAACGCAGGTACGTCTGGCGCATGCAATTCTTGATATGCATGGAGATGCGACGCTCACGGAGATCGCGTACAATAACGGATTTTCCAATGCTATAAGATTACGCGCGAACAGGGCAGCCCATATGACTGCTGGGCGGCAATGGGTGCGCCGGAGGCAATGACATCGGAAGAGAAGGAAATGATATGTCACAGTGCAGATCCGGAGTACCGTGTCTGGCGGGAAACGGTGGGAGAGGAACAGGTTCTTTCTGTTCAGGAACATTTGAAGGTACATGAGGTTGCATGTATAGAGATAATTTGCCTGAATCATCATCGATAATTGCACTAAAAAATATGAAAACATGATAATAAAACAGAAAAAGACAAGAAAATGAGAAACAGCGTGTGGAAAGTGAGTAGAAAATTGCCCCAAAAATCCCTATACTGAGAAACAGAACAAAGGTCGTAGGCGCATGGTACGGCCGCAAAGAGGGCGGAAGAGAGAAGGAGATTCATCCGTAGCCTCAAAAAGGTATGGGAGGACAAAACAATGGCAGCAAAAGAACAAACTTCAGCCAGGCAGAGCCTGACCGAAAAAATCAGCACGAAAGAAAAGATCAGCTACGGATGCGGAGATCTGGCCAGTAACCTGATTCTCGTGCTGACATCCACATTTGTAGCGTATTTCTACACCGACGCACTGGGATTAAACGCAGCAATCATCGGAAGCATCATGATGTTTTCCCGTTTTGCAGACGGTGTCACCGACATGCTCATGGGATATGTCATGGACCGCGTCAAAACGAAATACGGAAAGGCAAGACCATGGCTGTTATGGCTGGCAATACCGATTGCCGTAGCATGTGTGCTTGTATTTCTCGTTCCAAACACCGGAACCGTCGGAAAGTATATTTACGTAACGATTACATATAACCTCGTTACCACTTTCCTTTACACGATGATCAACATTCCTTACGGCGCACTGACATCCTTGATGAGCCGTGATCAGGGACAGAGAACGGTCATCAACGTTTTCCGTATGTTCATGGCACAGTTTGGTTCCCTTATCATCAATGCTTCTACCCTTCCACTGGTCAACAAAATGGGCGGAAGCAGCCACCAGAAGAGCTGGATTATCGTATCTGCTATTTACGCAGTCGTTGCAGCAATTCTGTTCCTGGTCTGCTTCAAAAACACCAAAGAGCGTGTTACCGTATCTTCCGAGCAGAAAGAAGGAGTCAACTTTGTGCAGTCTCTGAAACTGATCTTCAAAAACAGCCAGTGGCTGCTGCTCTGCGGCATCTGGATTACCATGTGCCTTGGCATGGGTGCCAGCGGTGCGGTTGGAACCTACTATGCAAAATATATCCTGATGAATGAGAACATGGCAGGATTTATCTCATCTGTTTCCATTATTCCGGTGTTGATTCTGATGCCGTTCTGTGTACCGCTCAGTCTGAAATACGGAAAACGAAATGTAGCTCTGGCTGGAACATTCTTCAGCATTGCAGGACAGATTCTGATGGTTATCAATCCGACCAACGGAACATGGCTTCTGGTATGCTCTTTGATCAAAGGTGTCGGATCTGCAACTCTGACAGGAACCATCTTCGCCATGGTAGCCGATACCATTGAGTATGGCGAGTGGAAAACAGGAACTCGTGTGGAAGGTATGCTGTATTCGACCACAACCTTCGGCGCAAAAGTGGGAAGCGGACTTGCGAGCGCCGTTGCACTGTGGATTATCTCAGCAGCAGGCTATGACGGACTTGCTGCAACTCAGACCGCAAGTGCACTTTCTGCAATCAAAACCCTGTATCTGTGGGTTCCGATTCCGTTTTATGCAATTATGATTCTCTTCTATGTATTTTACAAACTTGACAAGATTTATCCGCAGGTAATGGAAGAACTGAAGGCAAGAGAGGCAGCAAAAGAAAAATACTAAAACAAAAACCGAAAAATTGGTCCCACAAAAGGAGAAGATCTTTTTGCGGGACCTTTTTTGTGGTACAATACAACAAAAAAAATCTATCATGAGGTGTGAAATGGAAAGAGACAACAGAGACGAAGACATGATGCTGAAAGGAACAAAACAGGAAATGCCGGGATTTCGTTTTCGGCTACTCCGGCCGGAGAAGAAACGGGAACTGTGGAATCCGGATTTTGAACTTTTATTTCTGCTTCGTGGGAGCGGAAGAGTCAGCTACGAGGACGGGGAAGTTCACAATCTCCCGATGGGATCTATCTTTGCGATCAACCGGTTTCAGATCTGTGACCTGGATCTGGACGAAGACGGACTTGCTCTGTCGCTCTGCGTTTCAGCGGAGACGATTGATTCATTTCACATTAAGCTGCTGAAATGTGAAGTCAAATGTCAGTCGTTTTTTTATATGGAAGATCAGCAGGAAAAATTTGATTTGATCCGGCGGGATATGGCACGGATCTTTCTTGAGATGTACAAGAATAATGAGGAACAACCGATCTATATGAAAAGCCGTGTGACGGCGCTTCTGGAGGATCTGCTTTTTTACTTTACATCCGGGGAAAAGGTGGAACAGGGCCGGGGCGGAAGGGAACGCATTCAGCGGGCATCAGACTATATTCTGCAGCATTGCCGGGAAGAGATTACGCTGGAGGATCTGGCGGATCATCTTTATCTGAGCCGTGCCTATATTTCACGGAGCTTTCCGCAGTATTTCGGTGTATCATTTCGGGAGTACGTGACGCAGGTGCGCCTGGCGCATGCCGTACAGGAAATGCACAGCGGCGCAACGCTGACGGAGATTGCCTATCACAATGGATTTGTCAATGAGACGGCGATGATCCGCGCATTCCGCAAATACCGCGGTATGACACCGAGCGAATACCGGAAGCAGATGGAATATACAGTAAAACAGCGTGAAAAGAAAGGAAAAGAGCGGGAAGAGGCGGCGGGAGACCATGATATTTTCCAGAGTCTCCTGCAGTATGCAGCGGTCACGGAGCAGGAGATTGAGACGATAAATGAGAGTGCCGTTTCCGTGACAGCGGCAGTAAACGGACGGAAACCAAGAGTGGCAGGCCACTGGAAGCGCGTGATCAATGCCGGCTATGCGGCAAGTGTGCTGAACCGCGAGGTGCAGGATGAGCTGGAACAGCTGGTGCAGGAGCTCGGCTATGAGCTGATCCGCGTAAAAGGAATTCTTGATGATGATATGTGCGTATTTCGGCGGAATATGTGGGGCGAGATTCAGTTCTGCTGGAACTATATTGATGAGGTGATCGATTTCATCCTTTCCACGGGAGCGAAGCCGTTGCTGGAATTCGGCCATATGCCGTTGCTGCTGGCAAAAACAGACCCGGGAAGAACGATGCGTCCGGCGCTAAGCAGCTCTCCGCGGGATCTGGCTGAGTGGCGCATGCTGATCAAAAACCTGATGGAACATCTAAGGGAACGGTATGGAATCAACCAGATGCGGCGCTGGATTTTCAACCCGTGGATCAGCGGAGACGTGATCACGATTGATGGAGGAGATGAGTTCTTTGAGACGTGGAAAGCATCGTACGAGGAGATGAAACGTGTGAGCCCGGATCTTGTAACATGTCTTTCCTTTGGTCTTGGACCGGAGGAACATCTCAAAGCCTTTATCGAAACTATGAAGGAAAAGGAATGTGTGCCGGAAATTTTTGCATTCCGCTCGTTTGGCACGGTGATCTATAGAGAGGAAGAGGAGAAAATGAATCTGATCCAGAACAACGAGAGCGTCAATATGATTGTGAGCCGCGACCCGGATTTTCTGCGGAACCGCGGGGAGAAGGTAAAAGGTCTGCTGCAGAAGGCTGGGCTTGGTGCACTGCCGGTTCTGGTGGATGAGTGCAGCAGCAACATCTGGCAGAGGGATCTGTGCAACGATACCTGTTATAAAGCGGCATGGCTGTTTAAAAATCTTCTGGAAAATGAAGAGGCGCTGCAGGGAATTGCGTATTTCTCGGTCAATGACCGTTTGGATGAAGTATTTCCGGCGCGGGAAACGTATCATGGAGGTTTTGGGCTGTTCACGATGAACGGCATTCCAAAGGCGGTCTGCACTGCGCTGCGGCTGCTCGGCAGAATGGGATCTCGTCTGGTGAAGCGTGGGGACGGCTATTTTATCAGCACGGAGCCGGAGAAAAACCAAAGCCAGATTTACCTGTACAACTATGTTCACTACGATATGCTGTACCGCTACCGCCATGCCGTGAATATTTCCCGCACGGATCGTTACCGCGTATTCAATATGGGGGAAATCCGGACCTTTTCAGTGAAACTGACCGGACTGGAACCGGGAAAATATTGCCTGCGGCTGTATAAAGTGACAAAAGAGCACGGCAGCAGCTACGATGCGTGGGTGCGGATGGGAGCTCCGGAGCGGATGAACCGGATGGAGCGCGCGATGCTGTGCCACAGTGCGGACCCGGAATACCGTGTCTGGGAGCAGGAAACCGACCCGGAAGGCAGCCTCACGGTGCAGGAACGCCTGGAGCCGCACGAGACGGCGCTGATTGAGGTGGAGCAGATTCTGTAAAATCTTCAAAAAATTGCACTCGCGGTGGGAGAATACAGAGAAAGAGTGGAAAAAAAGCAACAATATAAGAAGATCTTGCGACAATTCGAGTAGAAAAGGACGAAAATATTGTTTATACTGAAAACAACATAAATGCTAAATTCTACAGAAAAGAGGTATTTCAAAATGGGGAAAATATTTGATTACGATGGCGTGCCGGTGCTGCATACCACATCCGGCGATTTAAAAGGTTATTTTTATGACGGTGTTTACATTTACAAAGGAATTCCGTATGCATACGCAGACCGTTTCCAGATGCCGGTTCCGTCCAAATGGGATGGCGTGAAGGATGCGACAAACTACGGCTTTGTATGCCCGCTTCAGAACCAGGATACACCGAACGGCGAGCTTATGGTTCCGCACCGCTACTGGCCGCAGGATGAGCACTGCCAGTCCTTAAATATCTGGACAAACAAACTTGATCCGGAAGCCAAAAAACCGGTTCTCGTATGGTTCCACGGCGGTGGATACGCAGCGGGATCTTCCATCGAGCAGGTTGCGTATGACGGCGTCAGCATCGCAAAGAAAGGTGATTCGATTCTTGTTTCTGTCAACCACAGACTGAATATTTTAGGATATCTGGATCTGTCTCCGTTTGGGGAAAAATACAAAAACTCCGCAAATGCAGGCCACGCCGATATGGTGGCAGCCCTGCAGTGGGTACATGACAATATTGCCCTGTTCGGCGGCGATCCGGAGAATGTAACCATTTTCGGCCAGTCCGGCGGCGGAATGAAGGTGATTGACCTGATGCAGATTCCATCAGCAGACGGCCTGTTCCAGAAAGGCCTTGTCATGAGCGGTGTGATGGAAGGGGATCCGCTCGGCGCAGGAGAAAAAGACGGAACAGAGATTGTCACGGCAATGATGAAAGAGCTTGGCTTTGATGATGTGGCGCAGCTGGAAACCGTACCGTATCCGCAGCTTGCCGCAGCATATGCAAAGGTATCCCCGGCTATCGCACAGAATGGCGGCTACATCGGCGGCGGCCCGAAAAAGGGCGATTACTTCTGCGGAAATCCATTCGACGCAGGCTTCCGTGAGCATGCACATCAGATTCCGATGATGATCGGAACCGTATACGGCGAGTTCGCAACGTTTGCACCGGCAGCTTATGATAAGAACAAACTGACAGCGGAAGAGATTCTGGAAATCCTCAAAAAGGTTTATGGAGACAATGCCGAAAAGGTTCTGGACGCTTTCAAAGAAGCATATCCGGAGAAGAACGGCGTAGATGTTCTTGCGATCGACCGCGCAATGCGTGAGCCGACCGTAAAACTTGCCAAACTGTTCGCAAAAGGCGGCGGCAAAGCATATCTCTACAACTTCGCCCTGGAATTCCCGTTCCAGAACGGCAAACCGGCATGGCACTGTTCCGACATCCCGTATTTCTTCGGCAATAGCGATCTCGTAGAAATCTGCGGAATCCCGGATGTCAGTGATAAACTGGAAAGCGAAATCTTTGGCGCCCTGCTCGCCTTTGCAAAGAACGGAACCCCGGATCACGAGGGACTCCCGCACTGGCCGGAAACAGAAGCAGAGGATGCGGATACCATGGTATTTGATAAAAAGACCGAAGTAAAACACAACTACGACGATAAAGTCTTTGCAGAGATCAACAAAGTTCTGAAGCCGTGGAGCTTTATGGACATGATGACCGACAATATTCAGCATTAAAAGGAACGGTTCAATGCGGCATAAGCGGAATCTGGATCGGATTGCGAATATCCGCTTTGACAAATAAAATAAAAAAGCCGCCTGTTTGATTTGACAAATAAAATCAAACAGGCGGCTTTTTTCTGAAAATTCAGTGTTTTCAATCACATCTAAAGTACTATTCTAACAGGGTCCTGGCGGAAAAACCAGTAAAAAACAGATTGTACTGAAAAAAATACAATATGTTTTGTTGACACACTTGAAAAAACATGATAATCTAGAAAATGCACTATTATGGCAAGATATGCCTAAAACCTTTTGTTCAGGCATGAGCGGTAATAAATATATTATAACACAAGGGGTGACAACGTCAATGGAGAAAAACAGAATACGTCCGATACCTACCGGAAAAAGTATGCGAATGAGTTACCAGAGACAAAAAGAAGTATTGGAAATGCCCAACTTGATTGAAGTCCAGAAGGATTCCTATGACTGGTTTCTGAGAAGCGGACTCAAGGAAGTCTTTGATGACATTTCACCAATCTCCGACTACGGCGGACGGCTGAGCCTTGAATTCGTAGACTTTACACTGTGTGAAGATGACGTAAAATACTCAATCGAAGAGTGTAAACAGCGTGACGCTACTTATGCGGCACCGTTAAAGGTAAAAGTAAGATTATATAATAAGGAAAAAGACGAGATCACAGAGCACGAAATTTTCATGGGTGATCTGCCGTTGATGACAGCAACAGGAACATTCGTTATCAATGGTGCAGAGCGAGTAATCGTCAGCCAGCTGGTACGTTCCCCTGGTATTTATTACGGCATCGCACATGATAAGCTCGGAAAGAGACTGTTCTCCTGTACCGTAATCCCGAACCGTGGAGCATGGCTGGAGTACGAGACCGATTCCAACGACGTCTTCTATGTCCGCGTAGACCGTACCAGAAAAGTTCCGATCACAGTCCTCATCCGTGCACTTGGAGTAAGCTCCAATGCAGAGATCGTAGAGCTGTTCGGTGAAGAGCCGAAGATTCTTGCAAGCTTCACCAAAGATACTTCCACCAACTATCAGGAAGGTCTTCTCGAGCTGTACAAGAAAATTCGTCCGGGCGAGCCTCTCGCAGTAGAAAATGCAGAGAGCCTCATCATGAGCATGTTCTTTGACCCGCGTCGCTATGACCTGGCAAAGGTAGGCCGTTATAAATTCAACAAGAAACTTGCACTGCGCAGCCGTATCCGCAACCAGATCCTCGCTGAGGATGTTGTAGATCCGTCCACCGGTGAAATCCTTGCAGAAAAAGGCACCACCGTTACTCTGGAACTCGCAGACAAGATTCAGAACGCAGCAGTACCGTATGTATGGATTCAGACAGAGGAGAGAAACGTAAAAGTTCTTTCCAACTTAATGGTAGATCTGAAAGCATGGGTAGATGTTGACGAGGAAGAACTTGGCATCAACGAGAAAGTATACTATCCGGTTCTGGAAAAGATCCTGGAGGAAAATACCGATATCGAAGAGATCAAACAGGCGATCAAACGTGACATTCACGACCTGATTCCGAAACATATCACAAAGGAAGATATTTTCGCTTCCATCAACTACAACATGCATCTGGAATACGGCGCAGGAAATGCCGATGATATCGACCACCTGGGCAACCGTAGAATCCGTGCCGTAGGTGAGCTGCTTCAGAACCAGTACCGCATCGGTCTGTCCCGTATGGAGCGTGTGGTACGTGAGCGTATGACAACACAGGACATCGACGGAATTTCTCCGCAGTCCCTGATCAATATCAAACCGGTTACAGCTGCAATCAAAGAGTTCTTCGGATCTTCCCAGCTGTCCCAGTTCATGGATCAGAATAACCCGCTTGGAGAGCTGACGCACAAGAGACGTCTTTCCGCCCTTGGACCTGGCGGTCTGTCCCGTGACCGTGCCGGATTCGAGGTTCGAGACGTACACTACTCCCACTACGGAAGAATGTGCCCGATCGAGACTCCTGAGGGACCGAACATCGGTCTGATCAACTCTCTGGCATCGTATGCGCGCATCAACGAGTATGGCTTCGTTGAGGCTCCATACAGAAGAATTGACAAATCAGATCCGAAAAATCCGCGTGTTACCGACGAAGTAGTCTACATGACCGCAGATGAAGAGGATAATTACCATGTAGCACAGGCAAATGAGCCGCTGGATGCAGAAGGACACTTCCTCAACAAGAATGTTTCCGGACGTTATCTGGATGAGACCCAGTCCTACGAGCCGCACATGTTTGATTACATGGACGTGTCTCCGAAGATGGTATTCTCCGTTGCTACGGCGCTGATCCCGTTCCTTCAGAACGACGATGCGAACCGTGCGCTGATGGGATCCAACATGCAGCGTCAGGCCGTACCGCTGATGATCACCGATGCTCCTGTTGTAGGAACCGGTATCGAAGCAAAAGCAGCCGTAGACTCCGGTGTCTGCGTCGTTGCAAAAAAAGCAGGAACCATTTCCTATTCCTGCTCCAACGAGATCCGCATGAACAATGATGACGGAACAAAAGATGTTTACCATCTGACCAAATTCATGCGAAGCAACCAGAGCAACTGCTACAACCAGAAACCGATCGTATTTAAAGGTGACCATGTAGAGGCCGGCGAAGTAATCGCAGACGGTCCGTCTACTTACCAGGGCGAGCTTGCTCTTGGTAAAAACCCGCTGATCGGATTTATGACCTGGGAAGGATATAACTACGAGGACGCCGTTCTTCTTAGCGAGCGTCTGGTACAGGATGATGTTTACACTTCCATCCACATCGAGGAGTACGAGGCAGAGGCCCGTGACACCAAGCTTGGACCGGAAGAGATCACAAAAGACGTTCCGGGCGTCGGCGATGAAGCCTTAAAAGACCTGGACGAGCGTGGAATCATCCGCATCGGTGCAGAGGTACGTGCCGGTGATATTCTGGTCGGAAAAGTAACTCCGAAGGGAGAAACCGAGCTGACCGCAGAGGAGCGTCTGCTCCGTGCCATCTTTGGCGAGAAAGCAAGAGAAGTACGTGATACTTCCCTGAAAGTACCGCACGGTGAGTATGGTATCATCGTGGACGCCAAAGTATTTACCCGTGAAAACGGCGACGAACTTTCTCCTGGAGTAAACCAGGCAGTCCGCATCTACATCGCACAGAAGAGAAAAATCTCTGTCGGCGATAAGATGGCTGGTCGTCACGGAAACAAGGGTGTCGTTTCCCGTGTACTTCCTGTAGAGGATATGCCGTTCCTGCCGAACGGACGTCCGCTGGACATCGTGCTGAACCCTCTGGGTGTGCCGTCCCGTATGAACATCGGACAGGTGCTGGAGATCCACTTAAGCCTTGCAGCAGCAGCGCTTGGATTTAACGTATCCACCCCGATTTTCGACGGCGCAAACGAGAAAGATATTCAGGATACCCTGGAACTGGCAAACGATTATGTAAACATGGAATGGGATGCATTCTCCGAGAAATATAAAGATATTCTGCTTCCGGAAGTATATCAGTATCTGGAAGAGCATCTGGATCACAGAGAACTGTGGAAGGGTGTTGATATCGCAAGAGACGGTAAGGTACAGCTCCGCGACGGACGTACCGGTGAGCCGTTCGATGGAAGAACGACAATCGGACACATGCATTACCTGAAACTGCATCACCTGGTAGACGATAAGATTCATGCCCGTTCTACCGGCCCATACTCCCTCGTTACACAGCAGCCTCTGGGTGGTAAAGCTCAGTTCGGTGGACAGCGTTTCGGAGAGATGGAGGTTTGGGCTCTTGAGGCGTACGGTGCATCCTACACGCTGCAGGAGATCCTGACTGTGAAGTCTGACGATGTGGTTGGCCGTGTGAAGACATACGAAGCCATCATCAAGGGCGACAATATTCCGGAGCCTGGTATTCCGGAATCCTTCAAAGTATTGTTGAAAGAGCTGCAGTCCCTGGCACTCGATGTCCGCGTACTGCGTGATGACAATACCGAAGTTAAAATTATGGAATCAGTTGATTACGGTGATACCAACCTGAACCACATCATCGAGGGAGACCGTTACTCTGACAGAGAGGACGAGAGATTTGGTGACTATGGATTCTCCAAGAAAGAATTTGACGGAGAAGAAATGGTAGATGTGGAAGAGGATGAAGAAGAAGACTCTTATCTTGATCTGGATGAAAGTTCAGATGATGACATGTAACTTGTAGATCTTCGCTTTGCGAGGAAAGGGGTAATCAAATGCCAGAAACAGCAAAAAAAGAAAATTACCAGATGAGCTTTGATGCCATCAAAATAGGACTTGCCTCCCCGGAGAAAATCCGGGAGTGGTCCCATGGCGAGGTAAAAAAACCGGAGACTATCAACTACAGAACGCTGAAACCGGAAAAAGACGGTCTGTTCTGTGAAAGAATCTTCGGACCAAGCAAAGACTGGGAGTGCCATTGCGGTAAATATAAGAAAATTCGCTACAAAGGCGTAATCTGCGACCGATGCGGCGTAGAAGTAACAAAATCCAGTGTGCGCCGTGAGCGTATGGGACACATTGAGCTGGCAGCTCCGGTATCCCACATCTGGTATTTCAAAGGAATTCCGTCCCGTATGGGACTGCTCCTGGATCTGTCTCCGAGAACTCTGGAAAAGGTTCTGTATTTCGCAAACTACATCGTTCTTGATGCAGGCGATACCAAATTACAGTACAAACAGGTTCTGACCGAGAAAGAATACCAGGATGCCAGAGAGGAGTTCGGAAACAGCTTCCGTGCAGGTATGGGTGCGGAATCCATCAAAGAGCTTCTGATGGCAATCGATCTGGAAAAAGAGTCTGCTGAATTAAAGGCAGGTCTTAAAGATTCTACCGGACAGAAGAGAGCCCGTATCATCAAGAGACTTGAGGTTGTTGAGGCATTCCGTGAGTCCGGAAACCGTCCGGAGTGGATGATTCTTGATGCGGTTCCGGTTATTCCGCCGGATCTGCGTCCTATGGTACAGCTTGACGGAGGACGTTTTGCAACATCCGACCTGAATGATCTGTATCGCCGTATCATCAACCGTAACAATCGTCTGAAGAGACTGCTGGAGCTCGGTGCACCGGATATCATCGTGCGCAACGAGAAACGTATGCTCCAGGAGGCAGTTGATGCCCTGATCGACAACGGCCGCCGCGGCCGTCCGGTAACCGGTCCTGGAAACCGTCCTCTGAAATCTCTGTCCGACATGCTGAAAGGTAAATCCGGACGTTTCCGTCAGAACCTTCTTGGTAAACGTGTTGACTACTCCGGCCGTTCTGTTATCGTCGTAGGACCGGAACTGAAGATTTACCAGTGCGGTCTGCCGAAAGAAATGGCAATCGAGCTGTTTAAACCGTTCGTTATGAAAGAGCTGGTTTCCAACGGCACTGCACATAACATCAAAAATGCAAAGAAAATGGTCGAGAAACTCGAGCCGCAGGTATGGGACGTTCTCGAGGACGTCATCAAAGAGCATCCGGTTATGCTGAACCGTGCCCCTACCCTGCATCGTCTGGGTATCCAGGCGTTCGAGCCGATTCTGGTAGAAGGTAAAGCGATTAAGCTGCACCCGCTGGTTTGTACCGCATTCAACGCCGACTTCGACGGTGACCAGATGGCTGTCCATCTGCCGCTGTCTGTAGAAGCGCAGGCAGAGTGCCGTTTCATGCTTCTTTCTCCGAACAACCTGCTGAAACCGTCCGATGGTGGTCCGGTAGCCGTTCCTTCCCAGGATATGGTCCTCGGTATCTACTATCTGACACAGGAGAGACCGGGCGCAAAGGGCGAGGGAATGTTCTTCAAGAGCCCGAACGAAGCACTTCTTGCATATGAGAACGGTGCCGTTACTCTTCACGCAAGAATCAAAGTCCGTGTGACAAAGACTCTTCCGGATGGAAGAACAATGACTGGTATCGTTGATACAACTGTCGGACGTATCCTCTTCAACGAGATCATCCCGCAGGATCTTGGATTTGTAGACAGAACGATCCCGGGCAACGAGTTAAAGCCGGAGATCGATTTCCTCGTAAAGAAGAAACAGTTAAAGCAGATCCTCGAGAAAGTCATCAATACACACGGAGCGATCCAGACAGCGATCACCCTGGACGATATCAAGGCGATCGGTTACAAGTACTCCACAAGAGCAGCTATGACCGTATCCATTTCCGATATGACTGTCCCGGCAACAAAGAAGCAGCTCCTTGCAGATGCAGAAGCTACCGTTGACCGTATTGCTAAGAACTTCCGCCGTGGTCTTATCACAGAGGAAGAGCGTTACAAAGAAGTTATCGATGTATGGAAAGCAACCGATGACCAGCTGACACATGACCTTCTGACAGGTCTTGATAAATACAACAACATCTTCATGATGGCGGACTCCGGAGCCCGTGGTTCCGATAAGCAGATCAAGCAGCTTGCCGGTATGCGAGGACTCATGGCGGATACGACCGGTCACACGATCGAACTCCCGATCAAGTCCAACTTCCGTGAAGGTCTTGACGTACTTGAGTACTTCATCTCCGCACATGGTGCGAGAAAAGGTATGTCCGATACCGCTCTTCGTACAGCCGACTCCGGTTACCTGACAAGACGTCTTGTTGACGTATCCCAGGACCTTATCATCCGTGAGACAGACTGCTGTGAAAGCAAGGGAACGATCCCGTACATGGAGATCGAGGGCTTTACGGACGGTAAAGAGACCATCGAGACGCTGCAGGAGAGATTGACAGGCAGATATATCGCTGAGACGATCACAGATCCGGATACCGGAGAAGTTGTTGTTAAGGCTAACCATATGTGTACACCGAAACGTGCCGCAGCCGTTATCAAGGTTCTTGAGAAGCTCGGCAGAAATACTGTTAAGATCCGTACAGTCCTGACATGTAAGTGCCATATCGGTGTCTGCTCCAAGTGCTACGGCGCAAACATGGCGACAGGCCAGCCGGTACAGGTCGGAGAGGCTGTTGGTATCATTGCCGCACAGTCCATCGGTGAGCCTGGTACACAGCTGACCATGCGTACATTCCACTCCGGCGGTGTTGCCGGCGGCGATATCACACAGGGTCTTCCCCGTGTCGAGGAGCTTTTCGAGGCCAGACGCCCGAAGGGACTTGCGATCATCGCTGAATTCGGTGGTGTTGTTACAATTAAAGACACAAAGAAAAAACGTGAGATCATCGTTACGGACCAGGAGACAGGAAACTCCAAGACTTATCTGATCCCTTATGGTTCCAGAATCAAAGTTGCGGATGGACAGGTTCTCGAGGCCGGCGACGTTCTTACAGAGGGTAGCATCAACCCGCACGACCTGTTAAAGGTTAAGGGCGTTCGTGCCGTACAGGATTACATGATCCGTGAGGTACAGCGTGTTTACCGCTTACAGGGTGTAGAGATCAACGATAAGCATATCGAGATGATCGTGCGTCAGATGTTAAAGAAGATCCGTGTCGAGGAGAGCGGCGATTCCGACGTTCTTCCGGGCGTATCCATGGATGTTCTTGATTTCAACGAGATGAACGAGGAGCTCATCGCTGCAGGCAAACAGCCGGCAGAGGGCAAACAGGTCATGCTCGGTATCACAAAGGCATCCCTTGCAACCGATTCCTTCTTATCCGCCGCATCCTTCCAGGAGACCACAAAGGTTCTTACTGAGGCTGCGATCAACGGTAAGGTCGATCACCTGATCGGTCTGAAAGAGAATGTTATTATCGGTAAGCTGATCCCGGCTGGTACCGGAATGAAGCGTTACCGCAATATCAAGCTCAGCACAGGCGAGATCGAGGATAAGATCCAGGAGCAGGAAGCACCGGTTGCTGAAGAGCCGCAGGAGGAGACGGATGCTCCGCTTGAGGAAGCAGATAAAATCATTCTCAACGAGGATGATACACAGGATGTCGATGAGTGATCGGTATTTTGACAAATAAATATATCGGAAAGCTTTCTGGAAACAGGAACTTTTCCGTATGCTGAGGCATATAAGAACAGCGAGGAGAACATGAAAGATCATGTTTTTCCTCGCTGTTTGAGTATACAGATGGTTAGAAGAAAGCAACTTGTAACGATTCGGCGGGCCGATGGGCTTTCTGTGCTGAATGTAAGAAGACCTGAATTACAATTTCTTGATTTTTGGCTTGGCGCGGCAAGTGTGCGGACCGATGGAGGTGTTTTACATGATTACGATACTGTCCGGCTTATTTATTAAAAACAGAGATCAATTCGGGAACAGCGATGTGCGCCGTGCCTACGGCATGCTCTGCAGTATTGTGGGCATCGCGCTCAATGTATTTCTGTTTGCCGGAAAATATCTGGCGGGTGTGATCAGTGGATCCATCGCTATTACGGCGGATGCATTCAATAACCTGTCAGATGCAGGATCATCCTTTATCTCTCTTGTGGGATTTAAATTTTCCGGCATGAAGGCTGACGCGGATCACCCCTTTGGACACGGGCGCATCGAGTATGTCTCCGGATTTGGAGTTTCCATGGTCATCATTCTCATGGGAATCGAGCTTTTCAAAACTTCCATAGAGAAGATCTTTCATCCGGAGCCGGTGGAGACAGGTGCTCTGGCGGTGGGGATCCTTGTGGTCTCCATCTGTGTAAAGGGATACATGTGCTTTTACAATCGGACAGTCGGCAAAAAGATCCAGTCGGAGACCATGAAAGCGACGGCTATGGACAGTATGAGCGATTCCATCGCGACAACGGCGGTTCTGATCTCCATGGCTGTGGCCCATGTGACAGGCATTAGTATCGATGGATGGTGCGGCTGCCTTGTGGCATGCTTTGTATTGTATGCCGGATTTGGCGCGGCGAAGGATACCCTGAATCCGCTTCTCGGAGAACCGCCTTCCAGAGAATTTGTAAATGAGATCAGGACGATCGTTATGGCTCATCCGGAGATCCTTGGGATCCATGATCTAGTGGTCCACGATTACGGTCCGGGGAGACGCATGATCTCTCTTCACGGGGAAGTGTCCGGGGATTGCGACATCTTCGAGATCCACGACGTGATCGATCGGATCGAGAAGGAATTGAAGGAAAAACTTGGCTGTGAGGCCGTGATCCACATGGATCCGATCGTGGTGAATAACGAGGCGATCAATGAGACAAAAAAGGAAGTTGTTGACATGATCAACGAACATTTTCCGGGCGTCACCATCCATGATTTCCGCATGATCCAGGGTCCAACCCATACGAACCTGATCTTCGATGCGGTGGTTCCATTCCAGTATGGGAAAACGAACGAAGAGGTAAAACAGGGGATCGAGAAACTGATCTCAGAGAAATGGGATGATTATTACGCAGTGATACAGGCAGAGCAGTCATATCTGGAATAAGGAAAAAAGATTGAATCCGGCAGAGCGTGCAGAAGCGCTTTGCCGGATTTTTGCAGTTAAAGAAAACGTAAGAAGTCTACAGGAAAAAGGGTTTGCGATTGCATGGTTGAACTGCTATACTTGAGATATGGAACTCACAGAAGTATGTGGGCAGATGGGTGACAGAACAGGCGCTCCGGCATCTGGAAACTTGTGCAGATGACCGACGCGGTTGTTGAATTTTAAGGAGGTCTCTCTTATGAAAAAGTGGAAAATGATCCTTACTGCAGCGATGCCGTTAGCAATGGCATTGTCCTTCCCGGCATTCGCGGGCGAATGGCACGAGGATATGAACGGCTGGTGGTATGAGAACGATGACGGTTCCTACTGCCGGAACGGCTGGGACTGGATCGATGGTGATCATGATGGCTGGGCACAGTGCTATTATTTCGGAAATTCCGGTTATCTGCAGATGAATGCCGGATATGCGCAGACAAATACGGGTCATGCGGACGGATATGAGATCGACAAAAATGGTGCCTGGAGCGTAAATGGTGTTACCCAGGTAAAGGCAGTTCCGACCGCTGTCGCGGAGAACGATCCGGAGGCGCTGAAGGTCTATGAGGAAGCACAGCAGCTTAGCGAGTCTCTCCCGAGCGCGAATATCGATGTGGACTATACGATCACCATGTCTTATCTCGGACAGAATATTGATATGTCCATGAATATGAAGCTGATGATGAAAGAGGACGCGAACGGAGACATGCAGTTTGTATGCAAGGGTACCGCGGATACGCTTGGAACCGCAGTGCCGATCGATATGTTCTACACAGACGGATACATGTATGTGAACACTATGGGCATCAAGTACAGGCAGGCCATGGATCTGGAAGCTGCGAAAGCTCAGGCCACACAGATCAACATGGATCTGGATACGGATGTTGTCAAAGGCTTGAGAATGTATACAAGCGGTGACACAAGGAAACTTGCATTTACTATTGATGACCAGAAGATCAACGAGATCCTGACCGCAGTTACCAGCGCGACCGCAGAGACCTACGAGGAGCTTGGGGTCACTCTGGACATGAAGATCAATGAGTCGAACGGCGAGATGACGGTCAACAAAGATGGCTATTGCGAGGCTATGAAGATGTTTATGGACTACGGAATGAGTGTCACAGATCATACAACATCCGAAGCTGATGAGATGAACTATAAGATGGATATCAATATGACATATAAGAATCCGGGCAAGGAAGTTTATTTTGAGATCCCATCGACAGATGGCTACGAAGATATTGCTGTGGCTTACGTGGAAGATGCAGAATAGGGGCAGTAGAATCGGAACCGGTCTGGTTTGTTAAAAAGTGAAGTGTAAATGGGCGCTGGTTTGCGTATGGCTGAGAGGTCATGGCAGATCAGCGCCTTTTTGTGCCACAGGAAATCCCTGTTCACAGATGGAAGCGGCAGGCTTTGCAGAAATGGAGTTTCAACTGTAATGAGATCTGCCCGTTGCTGCGTCTGGGAGAATAGCAGATTGGAGCATCTCTCATATATTAAGATAGAAGAAACAGGACAAAGAGGGAGAGATTATGGTATCCATCAGCCTATGCATGATCGTGCGCAATGAGGAAAAGGTCCTCGGAAGATGCCTGTCCTGCGTGCGTGGATTTGCGGATGAGATCATAATTGTGGACACGGGATCTACGGACCGGACGAAGGAGATCGCATTTTCTTTTACGGACAAGGTTTATGATTTTAAATGGAAGGATGACTTTGCAGCGGCGAGAAATTTCGCGTTTTCCAAGGGAACGGGGGATTACCTGTTCTGGCTGGATGCAGATGATGTGGTAAGGCAGGAGGAACGGAGAAAATTAATGGATCTTAAGAGACAGCTGGATGACGAACGGCCGGATGTGGTGATGTTGAAATACGCGGTTGGATATGACGGGGATGGCGCACCGTCATTTTTCTTTTATAGAGAACGTCTTTTAAGGCGGTGCGGAAAAGCCGTATGGAAAGGGCGCATCCATGAGGCGGTGGAACCCTTTGGAAAAGTAGTGCGGGAAGATATCATGATCGAGCACAGGAAAGTGGGGATAGGGGATCCGGACAGGAATCTTCGGATATTTGAACGGATGATCCGGGAGAAGGGGAAACTATCTCCGCGGGATCAGTATTATTACGGAAAGGAATTATATTACCACAGAAGATACCGGGATGCCGCTTCCGTATTTTCGGAATATCTGGAACTGCCGGATGGCTGGCGGGAAGACCGGGTGGATGCCTGCAGGCATGGGGCGTACTGTATGTACCGGATCGGAGATCGGGACCGGGCACTAAAGTTTCTGCTTTCCGGACTTTCTGAGGGGATCCCGAAGCCGGAGCTCTGCTGTGATCTCGGATGGTGGTTCTTTTCGGCCAGGCGCTATCGCGACGCAATTTTCTGGTACGGGCAGGCAGTTCAGACCGGAAGGTGGACCGGGGAGGACGGTTTCGTGATGCCGGAGTGCCGGGGATATATTCCGTATCTGCAGATGTGTGTCTGCTACGACAGGCTGGGGGAATGGAAAACGGCGGAACAGTATAATGAGCTGGCGGAGAGGTGCCGGCCGGGGGCGGAGACATGCCAGTTAAACAGGAAATATTTTGAGAAAAGAAAAGTGCAGCAAATTGAACGGAGACAGAGAGGTGACAGTCGGAGTTTTGGACAAAAAATCGCAGAAGTAGCAGTTTCGGACGGGCAGCATAGATTATAGTAAGCGAACAACCTGTATGGGATGTCCGCAAGGAAAATATGCTGAAAGGGGAATTGATCATGCGCAATTATGAATATGATTTCTGGGAGAACGAGGACTGCAGAGCAGAGAGCTGCCGGGGCGGAGACGAGAGAGGACATTGGGATGGGAACTGTTGCTGCGGCCGAGACGGAAGAGACCGCTGGGACGGAACGCAGGGCTGTGGCGGAGATGGAAGAGGTGGCTGCGGTGGGAATTGTGGCTGCGGAGGAAACAGAAGAGGCGGCTGTGGCGGAAATTGCGGAAGCGGCTGGGGATATGGCTGGAGACACGGAACCTGCTGCTGCCGGGGACCGCAGGGTCCGAGAGGCCCTCAGGGATGCCCGGGGCCTGAAGGACCGAGAGGTCCACAGGGGTTTCCAGGATTTGACGGAGCGCCGGGAGCGACAGGTCCGATGGGCCCGATGGGTCCGGCAGGAGCAGTGGGAGCGACAGGTCCGATGGGCCCGATGGGTCCGGCAGGAGCAGTGGGAGCGACAGGTCCGATGGGCCCGATGGGTCCGGCAGGAGCAGTGGGAGCGACAGGTCCGATGGGCCCGATGGGTCCGGCAGGAGCAGTGGGAGCGACAGGCCCGATGGGTCCGATAGGTCCGGCAGGAGCAGTGGGAGCGACAGGTGCGATGGGTCCACAGGGGCCAACCGGTCCGACAGGTCCCGCAGGGACAGTGACAGCGGCCGCTCCGGTGGCAAATGCCACAGACTCGGAGAACGTGGTGAATCAGTTTAATGAATTACTTGCAAATCTGAGAACGGCTGGACTTCTGGCACCCAATCCCTAACGAAGGATAGATTAAAAGAGGAGACCGCAGATGCGGTCTCCCTCAGGATCGAAAGAGATTTGTAACGGTTCAGCCCGGGAGCGGTATCGTTCCAGAATGTGTATCGGATGTGGACTAAATCGCATCGGGGGGGATCAAATCGCACCGGGGGTCTTGCATGAAAATTTCCGGTATGGTAAAATCCTGTCTGAAAATATACAGTGCTTGTAACAGTTCAGTACCTTTGCAGTTGCGGGCAAAAATCTATTCCGGACCGGCTGTGCGATGGGATTATTGACACTGCCGGAACGCAGAAGGAGGAAAAAGTCATGAAAGAAACATGGAACGTCCTCGACCCGGACGAGTATGTAAAACACAATCCATTTATGGGATATACCAATATGAAGATTGAAAAGATCTCCCCGGAATGCAGTGAGATCAGTATGAAGATCACTCACGGCGTGACAAACCTGATGGGCATGGTCCATGGCGGAATGCTCTATGCTCTGGCAGATGTGGTAACAGGCCTCACGGCCAGAGCCGACGGAAGAAAATATGTGACCCAGAGCGCCCATATAAACTTTATCCGGAACGTATCGGAAGGAACGGTCTATGCAAAAGGCATCCTGATCCGCCGCGGCAGATCCATCACAATCGTCCGCAGTGAAGTGACAGATGAAAAGGGAGATCTTCTCGCTGATGTGACCGTGGACATGTTCTGTCTTGGAGAGTAGTCTCCTGGCAGGAGAAAAACAGGCCAAACCTGTCAAAATCACAAGAGATAAATTTGAGACAACTCATCCAGGCGTGTCATGATCGAAAAACGCCGTATTTTCAAAGAAAATTTAAGGTTTCTCCTTGACATGCAGAAAAACTCTGTATATAATAATGGGGCGTGCATCGGGTACGTCCCGTTTTTTGTGCGCATAAAGGCTGAAAGCAGCAACCAACAGTCAATATCACAGGAGGTGAAAAGAATGCCAACATTTAACCAGTTAGTAAGAAAAGGTAGAGAGACATCTGTAAAGAAATCTACAGCTCCGGCACTCCAGAAAGGATACAATTCCCTTCATAAGAAAGCCACAGATACATCTGCTCCGCAGAAGAGAGGTGTATGCACAGCTGTTAAGACTGCAACTCCTAAGAAGCCGAACTCCGCTCTTAGAAAGATTGCCAGAGTACGTCTTTCCAACGGTATTGAAGTAACAAGCTATATCCCGGGTGAGGGACATAACCTTCAGGAGCACTCCGTTGTTCTGATCCGTGGTGGTCGTGTTAAGGACCTTCCGGGTACCAGATACCACATCATCAGAGGTACTCTTGATACTGCAGGCGTTGCCAACAGAAGACAGGCTCGCTCCAAGTACGGCGCAAAGAGACCGAAAGATAAAAAATAATTGCGAAGCAATTATTGCTACTCAAACGTAGCGAAGCGGAGTTCGAGTTTCCCGTCTTAAGTGGCGGTCGATAGAAACTTGAACAACCGCATAGGGATCACTAACAGGAATAAAGTGAATGCGTACAACGCATATTAGTGCCGGTGGTATTTGACCTGTGGTTGCAGGAGATAGATAGAAAACCGCGCGCGAACACATTTTATGGAAACATGTGAGTACCGATGATATAATTTTTATAATTAAGGAGGGAAGTAACGTGCCACGTAAAGGACATACTCAGAAAAGAGACGTATTAGCAGACCCGCTTTACAGCAACAAAGTTGTAACCAAGCTGATCAACAACATCATGCTTGATGGTAAGAGGGGCGTTGCTCAGAAAATTGTTTACGGCGCTTTCGAAGAGGTCGCTGAGAAGACCGGTAAGGACGCTGTAGAAGTATTTGAAGAGGCTATGAACAACATCATGCCGGTTCTCGAAGTTAAGGCAAAACGTATCGGTGGTGCAACATACCAGGTACCGATCGAGGTTAAGCCGGAGAGAAGACAGGCATTAGGCCTTCGCTGGATCACTCTCTATTCCCGTAAGAGAAGCGAGAAGACCCAGGTAGAGAGACTTGCAAACGAGATTATGGATGCAGCTAACAACACTGGCGCATCTGTAAAGAAGAAAGAGGAAATGCATAAGATGGCTGAGGCTAACAAGGCATTTGCTCACTACAGATTCTAATAGGAGGAAAAATCCTTGGCTGGAAGAGAATATCCGTTAGAGAGAACCAGAAATATCGGAATCATGGCTCATATCGATGCTGGTAAGACAACAACGACAGAGCGTATCCTTTATTATACTGGTATTAACTATAAGATCGGTGATACTCACGAAGGTACAGCTACCATGGACTGGATGGAGCAGGAGCAGGAGAGAGGTATCACGATCACATCCGCAGCTACGACTTGTCACTGGACACTCCAGGAAAAGACAAAGCCGAAGGCTGGCGCACTTGAGCACCGTATCAACATCATCGATACACCAGGCCACGTAGACTTCACTGTTGAGGTTGAGCGTTCCCTCCGTGTACTTGATGGCGCTGTTGGCGTTTTCTGTGCAAAGGGTGGTGTAGAGCCGCAGTCTGAGAACGTATGGCGTCAGGCTGATACCTACAACGTACCGAGAATGGCATTCATCAACAAGATGGATATCCTTGGGGCAAACTTCTACGGCTGTGTAGATCAGATCCGTACAAGACTTGGCAAGAACGCGATCTGCATCCAGCTCCCGATCGGTAAGGAAGACGAGTTCAAGGGAATCATCGACCTCTTCGAGATGAAGGCTTACATCTACAATGATGATAAGGGCGATGATATCTCCGTAACAGACATTCCGGAAGATATGGCAGATGATGCAGAGCTTTACCACAGCGAACTCGTTGAGAAGATCTGCGAGCTCGATGATGACCTCATGATGCAGTATCTTGAGGGTGAGGAGCCGACCGTTGATGAGATGAAGAAAGTTCTTCGTAAAGCAACCTGCGAGTGTCAGGCAATTCCGGTATGCTGCGGTACAGCATACAGAAACAAAGGCGTACAGAAGCTCCTTGATGCGATCATCGAGTACATGCCGTCTCCGCTTGACATCCCGCCGATCAAGGGCGTTGACCTTGAGGGCAACGAAGTAGTTCGTCATTCTTCCGATGATGAGCCGTTCTCCGCACTTGCATTCAAGATCATGACAGACCCGTTCGTAGGTAAACTTGCATTCTTCCGTGTTTACTCTGGAACAATGAACTCCGGTTCCTACGTATTAAACGCAACAAAAGATAAAAAAGAGCGTGTTGGCCGTATCCTTCAGATGCATGCGAACAAGAGACACGAGCTTGACAAGGTTTACTCCGGTGATATCGCCGCTGCAGTTGGATTCAAGTCCACAACAACTGGTGATACAATCTGTGACGAGCAGCATCCGGTAATCCTTGAGTCCATGGTATTCCCGGAGCCGGTTATCGATATCGCAATCGAGCCGAAGACAAAAGCCGGACAGGATAAGATGGGCGAGGCTCTTGCAAAGCTTGCTGAAGAGGACCCGACATTCCGTGTTCATACTGATACAGAAACAGGCCAGACCATCATCTCCGGTATGGGTGAGCTGCATCTGGAAATCATCGTTGACCGTCTCCTTCGTGAATTCAAGGTAGAGGCTAACGTTGGTGCTCCGCAGGTTGCTTATAAAGAGACAATGACTAAGGCTGTTGACGTAGACAGCAAGTACGCGAAGCAGTCTGGTGGTCGTGGACAGTACGGTCACTGTAAAGTACACTTCACACCGATGGATCCGAACGGCGAAGAGACATTCAAGTTCACTTCTTCCGTTGTCGGCGGTGCTATTCCGAAGGAATACATTCCGGCTGTCGGCGAAGGTATCGAAGAGGCTACAAAGGCCGGTATCCTTGGCGGATTCCCGGTACTCGGCGTAGCTGCAGATGTATATGATGGATCTTACCATGAGGTCGACTCTTCCGAGATGGCATTCCACATCGCTGGTTCCATGGCATTCAAGGATGCTATGGCGAAAGGTAACCCGGTACTTCTTGAGCCGATCATGAAGGTAGAGGTTACAATGCCTGAGGAGTACATGGGCGACGTTATCGGTGACGTTAACGCACGTCGTGGACGTATCGAGGGTATGGAAGATATCGGCGGCGGCAAGATGGTTAAAGCATATGTTCCGCTTGCTGAGATGTTCGGCTACTCCACAGACCTTCGTTCCAGAACACAGGGTCGTGGTAACTACTCCATGTTCTTCGAGAAGTACGAGCAGGTACCGAAGAGCGTTCAGGAGAAGATCATCGCTGAGAGAAAGGGCGCTGCGAAATAATCCCACGGGATTATTTCCGGTTTCCTCTTGCATATAGCAAGAATAGGCTTGAAAAAATTTTTCGAATAGAATATAATAGTATTCAGCCTAAGTTAAATATGATAGCCCAATGGGCGCAAAATTAAGGAGGACGTTTTAAAATGGCAAAAGCTAAGTTTGACAGAACCAAACCGCATTGTAACATTGGTACCATTGGACACGTTGACCATGGTAAAACAACATTAACAGCAGCAATCACAAAAGTTCTTGCAGCAAGAGTTGCAGGTAATACAGCTACAGATTTCGAGAACATCGATAAAGCTCCGGAAGAGAGAGAGCGTGGAATCACTATCTCTACTGCACACGTTGAGTACGAGACAGAGAAGAGACACTATGCACACGTTGACTGCCCAGGCCATGCTGACTATGTAAAGAACATGATCACTGGTGCTGCTCAGATGGATGGTGCTATCCTCGTTGTAGCTGCTACTGATGGTGTTATGGCTCAGACAAGAGAGCACATCCTGCTTTCCCGTCAGGTAGGCGTACCGTACATCGTAGTATTCATGAACAAGTGCGATATGGTTGACGATCCGGAGCTTCTTGAGCTCGTAGAGATGGAGATCAGAGATCTTCTTAACGAGTATGAGTTCCCGGGCGACGACACTCCGATCATCCAGGGTTCTGCTCTTAAGGCTCTTGAGGATCCGATGGGCGAGTGGGGCGACAAGGTTATGGAGCTTATGGACGCTGTTGACAGCTACATTCCGGACCCGGTTCGTGACACAGATAAGCCGTTCCTTATGCCGATCGAGGATGTATTCACAATCACAGGTCGTGGTACAGTTGCTACAGGCCGTGTAGAGCGTGGTACTCTTAAACTCAATGATGAGGTTGAGATCGTTGGTATTCACGAGGAGACTCGTAAGACAGTTGTAACTGGTATCGAGATGTTCCGTAAACTTCTTGATGAGGCTCAGGCTGGTGATAACATCGGTGCTCTTCTTCGTGGTGTTCAGAGAACTGAAATCCAGAGAGGACAGTGCCTTGTTAAACCGGGTTCTGTAAAGTGCCACAAGAAATTCACAGCTCAGGTTTACGTTCTTACTAAAGACGAGGGCGGCCGTCATACACCGTTCTTCAACAACTATCGTCCGCAGTTCTACTTCAGAACAACAGACGTTACAGGCGTTTGCGAGCTTCCGGAAGGTACAGAGATGTGCATGCCGGGCGACAACGTTGAGATGACAATCGAGCTTATCCATCCGGTAGCTATGGAGCAGGGTCTTCGTTTCGCTATCCGTGAGGGCGGCAGAACTGTTGGTTCCGGTAGAGTTGCTACAATCATCGAGTAATCAACGAATCTAATACCGAGGTGCTTTGCACCGAAAAAATAAATATAGTATCTCCGTGAGATATTTGTGTCCAAGCGCAAGATGCCCGCAGAACTTTGTTCTGCGGGTTTTTCTGTTACAAAAACAATATATGCTATGTTAGCAGTACCGAATTTGTGATTTTGCCGTAAACGAAAAGATTACATGCACCTAACTGATTTTACGCTTGACTAACCAATAGTTTGAGGAGTATTCTATAAAAAGAAGATACAAAATGAATAAATTCATATAAATTTACAGACAATATCCGATAAAACAATTGTAAAGCATAGGATCAGGGGGCGTTATTATGCAGGCTTTATCAACGGCAAAATCAGGGGAACGTTATACAATTAAGTGGATGCTCGGAAACCAGAAGGTGATGGATTTTCTTCATCGCCACGATTTCTGTGAGGGAAACCCGATCGATGTGATCCTGCGGAACAATGACTGGATGATCATTGGAAATGACATGTGCAGAGTCGCGATCGGATGTGAAGTTGCGGACAGGATCCAGGTTTAAGGTTTTTGAAAGATAAATAAAGAATGGGATCTTCGATAAAAGAAGGTGTGGCGGACAGAGAAAAAAGGTCTGGCGCACCTTTTATATTGCCATGCATCTGGAAAAAGCTGCCGGTGGCAGGTTCTGTAGCCAGGAAAGTCGGGAAAAGTTCTTCCCGCCGGGAAACTGGATGACAATCCCGTCGCCTTATGATATGCTTGAGGAAGAATAAGGATCAGGAGGACGTTTAGATGGTGAATATATACGGAACGCTGGGACCGGCGTGCGCAAGCGAGAAGGTGCTGGCGGAGATGTTTTCACTGGGAATGACAGGAATGCGGCTGAACCTGTCCCATGTTACGCTCGCAGAGTCAGGGGATCTGATTGGAAAGATGAAGCGCGCAGCAGAAAAATGCGGGGTAAAACCGCAGCTTCTCGTGGACCTTCAGGGACCGGAACTGCGAACTGGAACCATCTCTGAGCCTGTTTCGTTGAAGAATGGGGACATTGTAGAGATATGCGGAATCCCAGAAAAAGTGAAGGATTCCTCAGTAAGTGGGGCAGATAGAAAAGAAATCGCACAGAAATCTGAAAATAAAGATATCGAGAAAATACCAGCTGAGAAAAATATATGTGGAAAAGGTTCTGGAAACGCTGATCGGTCCCAAAATAAACGTGACCATGTGAAAGCACCTGGAGAGTATGCGAAGATCATGCTGCCGGAACTCACCTTCCCATACCTGATTCCGGGTCAGGAAGTTCTTCTGGACGATGGGAAGATCCATTTAAAAATTGTGGAAAAAGCGGAAAATGTGACCGAGAATGGTGGAGAAAACACTCAGGAAAAGCGTTATTTCGCAAAGGTCCTCTGGGGCGGTCTCCTAAAGAGCAGAAAGAGCGCGGCTCTTCCGGGCGCGAAGATCTATCCGCCGACGCTGACAAATTCTGACCTTGCAAACATTAAGATCGCAAAAGAGATGGGCGTGACCGGTGTCATGCAGCCATTTGTGAGAGATCACAGTGATTTGGAGCGCGTAAAAGAGGCGCTTCGGGAGGCGGGAGCGGAGGATATCAGGCTCTTCGCGAAGATCGAAAACATGGATGGCGTCCGGAAACTGGAGAAACTTCTTCCGGCGGCGGATGAGATCGTGATCGCCAGGGGTGACCTTGGAAATGCCGTTCATCTCTGGGACCTTCCGGGTGTCCAGCGCCAGATCTCCGAGAAGTGCCGGGCGGCGGGAAAGCCGTTCATGGTAGTGACCCAGATGCTGGCCTCCATGGAGCGTAGCCCTGTCCCGACCCGTGCGGAGGTAAATGATATCTTCCATGCTGTGATGGATGGCGCTGCTTCAATCATGGTGACAGGGGAGACTGCGGTCGGAGATTACCCGGTGGAAGTCATCCGGTATATGGTGAATACGGTGAGAAGCGCGGAGAAGGAAGAAAATAGATAAACAATTGCAAGTGTTTAACAAATTTATGCACTTGACGTGCGAAAAATTCAGAAAGAAAAAATAAGTAGAATGACTAGAAAGCGAAAAAATACGTTCCATATACGGCAGGTACGATTCTTTCATCCAGAGCTTAGAAAGAACCGTTGGCACACCGGGATGGAACGTATTTTTAAATGGGTGATGTAAGGGCGGAGCGTGTGGAAGACGAACTGGCTGGTCTCAGGGGTGACCGGGATGTGGGAGAGATCTACGAGAAGACCGAAATTGTTGTGGGTCATCCGCATCTCGGCGCCGAATTTTGCCGCGTATGGAGCCGGTTCCATGAGGGAGGCTTTGTCGGGAAAACTCATCCATTGGAGCGCACCGACGCGGAAATATTTGTGGATCGATTCATTCATAATTTTAAATGTAGTTCAGTATCGTAAGGAACGGAACATTTCCTTTCTCCTGGATAGCAAATGACGACAGGAATTTTTGAAATGAAATGTCACAGGAAATTCCAGATAATTTCCTGTGACACAGTGGCGCTAAAAAGCCTGATATGCCCAGTCAAAATTATTTCATGTTCACTACATGAACCGGTTTTCCGTTTAAGAACGCCCGGATATTCTCCACAGTGCAGTCCATGATCCGCCTGCGGCTTTCCTTCGGAGCCCATGAAATATGCGGGGTGATGATGCAGTTTGGAGCTTTTAAGAGCGGGTTGTCAGCCTTGATCGGCTCAGTGGAAACGACATCGAGACCGGCGGCAGCGACTTTGCCGGAAGCAAGCGCTTCTGCGAGGTCCACCTCGTTGACAAGCTGCCCGCGGGCATTGTTCAGAAGAATCACGCCGTCCTTCATTTTCGCGATATTTTCCCGGTTGATGAGTCCTGCGTTTTCCGGGGTCAGATTGCAGTGCAGGGAGATCACGTCAGCCTTCGCGAAAAGCTCATCCTGGGTAACGTAATCCGCGATCGCGCGGCCGGATTCATTCGGGTAGAGGTCATAGGCGATGACGTTCATGCCGAGCGCTTTCGCGATGCGTCCCTCAGCCTGACCGATGCGCCCGAAGCCGATGATGCCCATGGTCTTTCCCTCCAGCTCGATCAGCGGATAGTCCCAGTAGCACCAGTCAATGTTTTCAGCCCATTTTCCTTCATGGACAGTCTTGTCATGGTGGCCGATGTGATGGCAGATCTCAAGGAGAAGAGCGATGGAGAACTGGCTGACAGATGCGGTTCCGTATGTCGGAACATTTACGACAGGAATCCCCTTTTCAGCGGCGTAGTTATAGTCGATGACATTGTAGCCGGTGGCGAGAGCCGCGATCAGCTTGATACGCGGACACTTGTCGATGGTCTCACGGGAGATCGGGGTCTTATTTGTGATGATAATCTCGGCATCACCGATACGTTCAGTGATCAGAGGTGATTCTGTGAAGGAAGTTCTGTCATAGACGGTGAGGTCACCGAATTCTTTTAACGCGTTCCAGCTTAAATCGCCCGGGTTTTCTGTATATCCATCTAAAACTACAAGCTTCATATATAATCGTCTCCTTTTTTGAAAAAATTGTGGGCAGATAAAACACAGAAGAGTATCCGCCAAAAGGCTCAGAAAGTGAAAATATAAGTTTCATGCACCTGATTTGAGGCTGATAAAAATTTTGAGTTCCCAATTCCCGGTAGTCTTTCTCGGTTATGAAGTGCCTACAGGTTATAAAAACCATCGAAAGAAATCAAAGACCGCTATATTTATCTTAAATTTCCAATCTGAAACAGTCTAAGCACATTCTCTGCAGTATTCAGCAGATTCTCCTCCGCATGACTCATCACATCCTCCAACGACATGACGCCCGGAACCGTGTCGAAGATCGCATCGATCCCGAAATTATAAAGCGTTTCGCATCCGTCGCCTTTCGCCCCGGCGATGGCAACCACCGGAACATTCCTGACTTTTTTTGCGCGTTCCGCGACACCGACAGGAACTTTTCCCAGCGCGGACTGGAAGTCAATCTGTCCTTCGCCCGTAATTACAAGGTCCGCCTGCTTCACATGCTCATCGAAATCCGTGAGATCCAGAACCAGGTCGATTCCCGAGCAGATCGTCACCGGGAAATACGGGAGAATTCCGCAGAGCAGGCCGCCTGCCGCTCCGCTCCCGTCGGTGTCGGCGGCAGCGCAGTGGAGTTTATCCTTCAAAACTGCGGCATAGTGAGCGAGCGCCGCGTCAAGAATCTTCACCTGCTCCTCATCAGCCCCTTTCTGAGGTCCGAACACGGTAGCTGCTCCGAGGGCTCCGCAAAGGTGATTTTTTACATCGCAGGCAACCAAAAACTCGCATCCGGCGGCTTCCCTCAAAAGCCCATCCGTGGAGATCGAGGCAAGTTCCCTTAAGTGGACACCGCCTGGTTCCAGTTCCTTCCCATCCTTATCGAGAAACGAGATTCCAAGGGCGCCTGCCAGCCCGGCACCGCCGTCGGTGGTGGCGCTTCCGCCGAGACCTAAGATGATCTTTTTAACTCTATGTTCCAGGGCGTGACGGATCAGCTCGCCCGTTCCAAAGGTGGACGCGTGCAGGGCATCCCGCTCCTCAGGTTTTAATAAGGTAAGTCCGGACGCCGCAGCGGTCTCGATCACGGCGCTGCCGTCCGGGAGAAGTCCATACTCGGCGGTTATTGGGCGCCCCAAAGGATCATGGGCAGGAACGCTGACTTTTGTTCCTTTCATGGCAGCAACCAAGGCATCAACGGTTCCCTCTCCGCCGTCAGCGACAGGAATCTTTGTGATGGTCACATCCGGGATTACATTTTTTGCGGCACGTTCAATGGTATCGGTCACTTGTCTGGCAGAGCAGCTTCCCTTAAAGGAATCTGCGGCGATCAGTATGTTCATGTTCCATTCCTCCCTTGTATACACAGTAGAACCACTGTATTGAGTGGCTGATAAAGCATGGATTTTAAGTCGAGAGCTTATACTTTCCGGTTAGTTCCGTATAGGAACAGGCTATTGAAATATTATCATTATAACAGAAAATCAGGGTACGAACATGTACCCTGATCAACTTACTGAAAAATATCGTTACAGTTCAGCCATTACATCTTCTTGTTTTCATATTCATGAAAACAAGAAGCTTGGTGGTTCCACCATATGCTGATTTGGATGAAAAAGTGCTTATGCAAGCAAGCTTGCAACACACTTTCTCATTCAAACCAGCGCATGGCTGAACTGTAACAAAATATCCGTTTTTTGTATGAAAGACTGAACTCACGCAGACAAGATTTTACAGATAAAGCAGTTTCAAATTGTGAAAGATGAAGTCTGCGGAGAACCGTGAATCGACGGTTTAGTATGTATCTAACGGCGGCTCAACAGAATCCGGCAGCGGGCAGGTATAGTGTCCACCGTTTCTCTTGTGGAGTTCTTTCTTTGCGGCTTCGATCACATCCGGGCGGTCCATGGTGCGGATGCAGGAGAGAGCCAGGACTTTTGCTGCGGTCAGGAGTCCCTTGTGGGCTAACGGGCTGCAGGACTGGGCAACCATCTGCCAGGAGTGTCCGACATTTCCGATACATGCGGTGGCAATATTGATATTTAAGGTAGGGGCGGCGTATCCGACATCACCCACATCTGTAGAGCCGGCGGTCAGCTTGATCTTATCCGGGTTGAACGGGTGGATCTCGGAATCCAGCGGCCTTTCAAGAATCTCCTCTAAGCGGTCTTCCCCGTAAGTCTCAATGATCTGGGATTTGATGTTTTCCAGGGTGGTCGCCGGGTAGGTATTTAAGAATTCCTTTGCCATCCTGTAATCCGCGTCATCCCATTTCGGAGCGCCGACTTCCTGTAAACACTCGTCCGCAACCGCCGCCAGGGCGTTGTTTGGAAGATATTCGGTGAACGCCATGGAAAGCTCGCACTCAAAGGTGGTATCGGTCATGATGGATGCGCCGCGGGCAACATTTTTTACGCGCTCGAAGAGCTCTTTTACCTGGTAGACCCACGGAGAGCGGACCTCGTAGCGGATCGTCGCGTGATCCTGTACGACGTTCGGGGCGGTTCCGCCGGCATCGATGTAAGCGTAGTGGATCCTCGCTTCCGGGATCATGTGCTCTCTCAGGTAGTTGCAGCCCACGTTCATGAGTTCAACGGCGTCCAGGGCACTTCTTCCGAGGTATGGGGTTGCGCCTGCATGGGAGGCAACACCCTTAAAATAGAAGTTTGCGCCCATGATGGCGTTGCTGTGATTGCACTCGACGGCGTTCTTTGTTGCCGGGTGCCAGGAGTATACGAAATCGACATCGTCGAACATGCCTGCGCGGGCCATGAACTGCTTGGAACCTGCGCCTTCTTCAGCCGGGCAGCCGAAGTAGATGATGGTTCCGTCCTTCTTGTTGGCGATCAGGTATTCCTTGACAGCCAGGGCAGCTGCGAGAGCGCCGGTACCCAGTGCGCAGTGACCGCAGCCATGTCCCGGAGCGCCTTCCTTTAACGGTTCCTTGTGCGGGTCAGCGGCCTTCTGGCTCAGGGAAGACAGGGCATCGTACTCGCCGAGGATTCCCATCACAGGTTTTCCGGTTCCGTAGGAGAAGGTTCCGGTAAAGCAGGTCGGGATTCCGGCATCACCTTCCGTCAAGGTAAAGCCCTCTTCTTTTAAGATTGATTTTAACAGGGCAGCCGATTTTGTCTCATGGAACGCCAGCTCGGCATACTCCCAGATCTTATCGTTGGCATCCAGGATCTTCGCGGATTTTTCGTCGATCACGCGGGTGAGAAATTTCAGGTCGTTATTCATGTGAGATTCCGTCCTTTCTGAAAATGTTGGATGGCGAGTGGGAAAAACATTTCTTTCACACTGCGCTGTGATATAGAGTTAGTTTACAACAGTTTGTTGAAAAGTACAATGGAAAAAGGAGTTTTGCGGAAAATTTTCTGCGAAGTTTTGTCCTCTGTTCCCGGCTGCAGGAGCAGAAATTGAAAATATTCAGTAACTGTTCAGTAGGTCTGCGCATTTGCTGCGCTGACCGTAATAAAACATAGGCTTAAAGGCAAAAATCCCATCGGCGAAGCCGATTTGGAATGGATTTTTGCCCGTAACTGTGAGGCACTGAACAGTTACAATATTCAGATGATTAGAATGAGACGCGGGTCCGGGCGGTCGTGCGGCAATTCTGCGGCAGGTATTTACCATGCAAGGAAAGGCATGGTATAATGGGCGTTAACAAAGAAGCTAAAACTCGGGAACGCAGACTGCCGAAAGGCGGCGGAATGGGCTGCGCATCCTGGCAGATAATAGAAATACAGGAGGGAAAATTATGCCAAAGCTGATCTATGTGGCGGATGATGAAAAAAACATTTGTTTTCTGATAGAAAATTTCCTGGAAAAAGAGGGATATGAGGTGGAGTGCTTCGGGGATGGCGAGTCCCTTCTTGACGCGTTCCAGAAAAAAGCGCCGGATCTCTGCATCCTCGATATCATGATGCCGGGGATGGATGGCCTCACGGTCTGCACCCAGATCCGGAAGACGAGCCATGTTCCGATCATCATTGTCTCCGCGAAGGATTCCCCATTAGACCGGATCACCGGAATCACTCTCGGAAGCGACGATTACATGGTAAAACCGTTCCTGCCGCTGGAACTTGTGACGAGAGTCAAGGCGTTATTCCGCCGCGTGGACACATTCTCCGGACAGGAGGAAGAGGCGAAGGATTCCTATGAGATCGGGGATATCAAGCTCTACCCGAAGCGCCGTGCCGCGAAGTTAAAGGACGAAGATTTTGCCCTGACACCGCTGGAATTCGACTTCCTGTGCCATATGCTGGAGCGCCAGGAACATGCGGCGAGCCGTGATGACCTGTTAAAATCTCTCTGGAAGGTGGACAGCAGGGAAGTTGACACCCGCGCCGTGGATGACATGGTGAAGCGTCTCAGGAAGAAACTGAAGGACCAGAAGAGCACCGTGAAGATCGAGACCGTATGGGGCTACGGATTCCGCCTGACGAGTGGAGGAGAGGCATGAAATTAAGTATCCGGATGAAGATATTCCTTCCGGTGATGCTTCTTCTGATCGCGTTCCCGGTTGCGGCGTGGTTCGTGTTCAGCTATGCGCTGGACGGACATATGAACTACAACGCGAAGCGTGACCTGGGGCAGATGGTGAAGACGGTGGAGGAATTGGCGGACGAGTACAGGAACCTGGACGTGCCGGACGAGACAAATGCGCAGGATGACAGGAGAAGTCTCCTAAATGCCCTGCGGAACGCGGCCCAGACGGAGTCCGGGGAGTCGAAGATGCTGGTGATCGGAAACAAGTACCGGGTGCTGTATCCGAAAAACTATGATGACCAGCCGGAGATGACCCAGATGTACTCGGAGTTCCTGACGAGAATGACCGGAAATGATCCGGCGTTCGAGAGCGGGGAGATCACGGAGGAGACCATCGGTGACACAAAATATATGCTCTATTTCCTGGATGTGGGTCAGAACCGGCCCGGTCATGTCCAGAATGTGCTCTTATACTGTCCGATCCACGATACCAGCGTGATCTTAAATGAGGTGTCGAGACTGGTGTTCATGATCATGGGAGCGATGGCGGGCGTGTCCATTGTGCTGTTCTGGTTCGTCGCGGGAAGTATTTCGACTCCGGTGAGCCGTCTCTGCGAAGCTGCGCGGGGAATCGGTGAGAAGAAGTTTAAGAAAGTCGAGACCGGAACCAACGTAAAGGAGCTCTACGAGCTGGAAAATGAGATCAACCAGATGCAGGATAACCTCTTAAAGGCGGACGAGGCGGAGCGTGTGTTTTTCCAGAACGCGTCCCATGAGCTCAGAACGCCGCTTATGTCCATCAGCGGTTATGCCCAGGGAATCCAGAGAGGCGTCTTTGAGGACGTCTCTCAGGCAGCAGGCGTGATCCTGGACGAGAGCAGCCGCCTGACGGAAGTTGTTGACGGGATCCTGACGTTGACGAGAATGGACCAGATGCGGTACCAGGTTGTGCCGGTGGAGATGGGGATCCGGGAGTACATCGAGGACCAGATCGAGCGCCTCGAGGGACTTGCGTACCAGAAAAAAATAAAATTGGAATTTTTGCCGGGGGATGAGCATAAGATTATCTCGGATGTGATGCTTTTAGGCCGGGCGTTCTCGAATGTGACATCAAACTGTATCCGCTACGCTAAGGAGATGGTCTGGATCTCAGTGGAGGAGAACGGGGAGCAGCTAAAGATCACGATCCGGGACGACGGGCCGGGAATCCTAGAAGACGATCTTCCTCATCTGTTCGATCGCTTTTATAAAGGGAAGAACGGAAATCACGGGCTGGGGCTTTCCATCGCAAAACGCTCCATGGAGTACATGGGAGGCGATATTGCGGCAAAAGTCTCGCCGGAAGGTGCCATATTTACGATCATACTGCCGCAGGATTGCCGCAGCTTTGCCGTAGAAGAATGGACAGAAGTGTGATAAGATGATAACAGTTCAGAGAGTGGACTTGTAAGTGTGATAAGCAGACATTTGCAGATATTCTTTGAATGAGCGGAACATGGAAAATATCCACCTATTGAATAAAAAGTAAAATCGGGTGGGTTTCAGATGTTTTAGTATCTCGGGAGCACGAAAGTGTCAAGAGATTGATTATCAGCTTGCAATGAGGAGGACACGAAGATGAAGAGGATTTTATTTTTATTCGGTCTTCTGGTATGTCTTGCGGGAATGCCGTTGACAGCTTTTGCGGATAATAAGACTGCGAAGCAGACGTATGAGACGGCGATCTCGGACAACTGGAAAACGATGTTAAAGAACAGTATTGCACTGGATACGATCAACGCGGAGAACAACACCCACCTTTTAAACTGGCAGGATGTAAAGAACCCGTCGGACGAGGCGGTAAAGCTTGTGGAGAAGATCCGGAAGCTCCAGGCAGAGCAGGAAGAGGATCAGGAGAGCATGGACCCGTACACAAAGGCGAAGAAGACCTGTGACGAGAAGTTAAATGCGGACGGCGCGAATGCGGCGCTGGAGAATATTATCCGGATCCAGAAAGACCGTCTGAGCGATCAGAAGGAACTGCAGGCACTGTGGGCGAAGGTCGACAAACTGCTGAAGTAATTCTGGAATGATTTTTACGAAAGAGGAAACGGCTGTGAAGTGAAATAAAACTTCGCAGCCGTTTTTTGTGCTGTCAGACAGCTGAAATATGCTGCCAGCAGTAAAGGCAAGCCCCCTTTTATCAGATGATTCAACCCTGGAAGTCAGCTAAATCCGGAATATATTCCTTTAGGATCTCCGGATGATAGTTTGCGATCAGTTCCTCCGGAAAGTTTAACTCCTTTAAGAGGGCCTCCGCCCGTCCATGTTCCCCGACAGCCGTCGTAAAGTGGGCATCGCTGTTCATGATAACCGGAACCTTGTATTTCGCACAGAGCGGAAGAATGATCCGGTCATTTTCGTATGCGTGGATGCGGGATCCGCCCGGGGTCAGGGATGTGTTGTTGAGCTCGATCATCCGGTGGTGCTCCTTTGCGGTCTTCACTACCGCCTCGTAGTCCAGCGGGAATTTTCCGTCATCCGGGTGTCCGAGGATCGTGACATATGGATTTTTTAATGCTGTGACGACAGCGAAGGTGTTTTCTTCCCTTGTTCCCGGCTTTAAGCAGAGGTCATGGAGACTGGCAACGGTGTAGGATAACCGCTTTAACATCTTTTCCGACAGGTCGATGGTTCCTTTATAATCTACGATATTTAACTCACAGCCGAATAAAAGGCGGACGCCCTCCAAGACCGGCGGGATCACTTTGAAGTTACAAAACTGCATCTCCCCACAGCTTCCGGGCATGGACGGGGCGTGCTCGGTGATGCCGAGGATCGGCAGGTCCTTTAAAGCGGCGGCATGGACCATCTCCGTGATGGTTCCATAGGCATGTCCGCTGGCGATGGTATGGGTATGCAGGTCAGCATAATCTTTCATGGTGAGTGCCTCCAAAATATATACTATGCGTTACTGCTCACGCTTTGCGCAAACAGTAACTGATTTTGCCGATGCTTCGCATTCCAGATCGGCAAAATCCACTACCGCCACTGTATTGTACGGAATTTTCAGCTCAGAAAACTCCTACCCGTGTACAGTAATTACTATGCACATTTTATCATGATTTTTTTGTGAAAACTATGGCAAATATTCACAGAATATGGTTAAATAGAGAAAGGAATTACTATTCATAATTATGCTGTCCAACGGCGTAAGGGCAGATGGTGAGAAAAGGAGAGATGACATATGGAATCCATGGACGATTACAAAGAGGAGCTGGAAGCTTCCCTTAAAAAAATTAGAGTTGGCGATGTTGTGACAGGTACCGTGATCGATGTGACAGATGACGCGGTGATCGTGGACTTGAAGGCTTACGCGGACGGCGTGATCCGCAAGGACGACCTGAGCGAAGATCCTGATTTCAACATGGCAGAGATGATCCATCCGGGCGACGAGATCACAGCCACCGTGATGGCGACAAACGACGGCGAGGGAAATATGGTCCTCTCAAAGAAGGAAGCAAATCAGGTCCTCGCGTGGGATAAGCTGAAAAATATGATGGAAGAGCGCACCGTTGTCCCGGTAAAGATCGCAGAGATCGTAAACGCCGGCGCCGTTGCGTACCTGGAAGGAATCCGCGGATTTATTCCGGCTTCCCGCCTGAGCGACGAGTATGTGGAAGACTTAAAGGAATTCGACGGAAAGACCATCGAGGTAACCGTTATCACCGCCGACGAGGAGACACACCGCCTCGTATTATCCGGCCGCGAGGCAGCCAGAGAGAAGAAACAGGAAGAGACAAACAAAAAAATTGCAAAATGCGAAGTCGGCGCTGTCATGAAGGGTACCGTCGAGACCTTAAAGGACTACGGCGCATTTGTAGAGCTTGAGAACGGACTTACCGGTCTCCTCCATATCTCCCAGATCAGCACAAAGAGGATCAAACATCCGGGCGCTGTTCTGAAAGAGGGACAGGAAGTACGTGTAAAAATTATCTCCACCGCAAACAACAAGATCAGTCTGTCTATGAAGGAGCTGATCGAGGAGGAAGAGGAGAGAGAAGCTGAGGACACCTACGGATATAAGGAAGAAGGTCAGGCAAGCACAGGTCTTGCGGATCTCTTAAAGGGTCTGAAGCTGTAGCAGAGAACGCGTGAAGACATGGTCGCATGGACGGAACGTTCCCGGCTGCAAAGAAAGGGGGCGTCAGCATGACGAAAGAGTCTGGAGGCTTTGATCAGATCGATCAGTGGAAATCAACAATGTTTTTATACAGCTCCGCGTTAAAATCCATCAACACGAAGATCGAGATCTTAAACAATGAATTTATCCAGTTATACAATTACAATCCGATCGAACATATCACTTCCCGGTTGAAGACACCGGAGAGCATCGTGAAAAAGCTGAAGAACGATGGATGTGAAGTCACGATTGAAAACATGGTGGAGCACTTAAATGATATCGCGGGAATCAGGATCATCTGTTCCTTTATGTCCGATATTTATCCGATTGCGGATATGATCGCAAGACAGGCGGATATCACGGTCCTGCATGTTAAGGACTACATTAAATATCCGAAGACGAACGGATATAAGAGCTACCATATGGTAGTGACGATCCCGGTCTATCTGTCGGAAGGAAAGCGGGACACGAAGGTCGAGATCCAGATCCGGACTATCGCCATGGACTTCTGGGCATCCCTAGAGCACAAGATCGCTTATAAATTTGAAGGAAAAGCGCCGGATTATCTGGAGCGGGAGTTGAAGTCCTGTGCCGATATGGTGGATATGCTGGACATGAAGATGTTCTCCTTAAACCAGGCGATCATGGCGGTCGAGGAGGAAGAGCGGCGTGTTGAGGAAGAAAAGCGCCGCGAGCGGGAAAAGGCAGAAAAAAGACAGGAAGAACTTGCAGGAAACGGTCCAACGTAGGCCGTTTCCGCTCTTGTTAAGACAGGGAATTCCAGCAGCGAAAATATAAAATTTGTGGGCGGATCTGCCGGTACGGAAAATGGAGTGCAGGCAGAGCGCCGGAGGAAACATGAGAGTCGTATTACAGAGAGTAAAACACGCGTCGGTCCATGTGGACGGACAGGAGACGGGATCCATCGGACAGGGATTCCTGATCCTTCTCGGCGTCTCCGACACGGATGACGAGAGCATTGCGGACAAGATGGCGGACAAGATCTGCAAGCTCCGCATTTTTGAGGATGAGAACGGAAAGACGAACCGCTCGCTCCAGGATGTGGACGGCGAGATCCTTGTTGTGAGCCAGTTTACGCTGTACGCGGACTGCAGAAAGGGCAACCGCCCGAGCTTTACTGACGCCGGAGCGCCGGATCATGCGAACCGCCTCTATGAATATTTTATGGAGCGGTGCAGGATGCATGTGGAGAAGGTGGCACATGGGGAGTTCGGGGCAGATATGAAGGTGGACCTGCTAAATGATGGTCCATTTACACTGATGCTCGACAGTAAAGATCTGCTTACAAAGTAAGAGATAAGACACGACAGCTGCATGCAGGGATTGGAACATGTGTCCAGGTCGAAAATGGTTTCCATAAAACAGACTGATTCGGACCAGGCAGCGTGAGTGAGTTGTTATAATTCATAAAATACACATACGGAGGTTTTTAGCATGAACGGCAAAGATCTGGAAAAAGCACTTCTCTGGGAAGCTCCGCACATCGGAGAAAAAGCGCCGGAACAGATTCCGGAGGCGCAGAATTTCTGCGAGGGATACAAGACATTCTTAAATGAGGGAAAGACCGAGAGAGAATGTGTGAAAAAAGCGGTATCGCTCTTAACGAACGCCGGATACAAGGAATTTGACCCGAAGGCGTCCTACAAGCCGGGCGACAAGATCTACTGGGTAAACCGAAAGAAAGCGATCATTGCTTCCACCATCGGCACAAAGGATCTGAACGAGGGATTGCGCATGAACGGCGCCCATATCGATTCCCCGCGCCTGGACTTAAAGCCGAACCCATTATTTGAAAAGGACGAGATCGCCTACTTAAAGCCGCACTACTACGGCGGAATCCGCAAATATCAGTGGGGCACCGTGCCGTTATCCATGCACGGCGTTGTTATGAAGGCGGACGGAGAGACTGTTGAGGTCTCCATCGGCGAGAAAGAGGGCGATCCGCAGTTCTGCGTGACAGACCTTCTCCCGCACCTTGCGGCAGAGCAGAACGGAAGAAAGCTCGGCGAGGGCTTAAAGGGCGAGGAGCTGAACATCATCATCGGCTCCATCCCGTACCATGACGAGGAGAACGAGAAGATCAAGAATCCGGCGAAGCTCCTTGCGATGAAGTTATTGAATGACCGCTATGGAATCACGGAGAAGGATTTCACCCGTGCGGAGATCGAGATGGTTCCGGCATACAAGGCCGTTGATATCGGACTGGACCGCGGCCTCATCGGTTCCTATGGACAGGATGACCGTGTGTGCGCGTATACAGCGCTGATGGCGGAGATTGCTGCGGAGAACCCGGAACACACCACATTCACGATCCTTACAGATAAGGAAGAGATCGGCTCCGTCGGAAATACGGGACTTCACTCTGACTACGTCCACCATGCGGTTGAGGATCTTGCGGAGAGCTTTGGGGCGGACACAAAGACCGTTCTGCGCCATTCCATCTGCCTCTCCTCCGATGTAAATGCGGCATATGATCCGACGTTCGCCAGTGTTTACGAGAACAGAAACTCCAGTTATGTAAACAAAGGCTGCGTACTCACAAAGTACACGGGCGCGAGAGGAAAATCCGGCAGCAGTGATGCCAGCGCGGAGACCATGGCGAAGGTCATCGGTATCATGGAAGAGAATGGCGTTTACTGGCAGACTGGCGAACTCGGCGCCGTTGACGCGGGCGGCGGCGGAACCATCGCCCAGTTTGTGGCGATGATGGATGTGGATGTCGTGGATCTCGGTGTTCCGATCCTTTCCATGCATGCGCCGTTTGAGCTGGCTTCGAAGCTTGATGTGTACAATACATATAAGGCGTTTTGTGCGTTCTACAAATAAGAGATAGTAAAAAGCATCCTGGCGGGATCATGATGATATGATCCTTACAGGATGCTTTTTGATTTTCTCTTAAAATGATGTTGAGGTCAAAAAGTCTTTTGACCTCTCTGATACCAAGATCCAAAATCCTCCTGCAAGCAAGCTTGCGGCGGACTTCAGACCTTTGGACACTAATATCTTAAAATTCTGTGAACACCCTTTTTTTTCGCGTGGCGGTATGTTAGAATAAATATCACGCGCGGGTGACCCGGAAAATGGGCGGTGCGCGGGGAAATTGAGACAGAATGGAAGGAAACAGGAATATGAAAAAAATTATAAAAGCAGGTATGTGCGTTGCTGCAGCGGCAGTGATCGTAACAGGATGTGGAAATAAGAATCAGAATACTGAGAGCAGCTCCGCGGCTGTAGAGGAGACAGTATCCGCGACAACTGAGACAGAGACAAAATCCGAGGAAGAGCTTCACGACGAGGAGAGCGTAACTCTTGGAGACTACAAAAACCTGACTTTCTCCGCGAAGGAAGAGGAAGTAACTGACGCCCAGGTCGAGACAAGATTAAAAGAACTCTGCGCGGAGTACCCGGTAACCATCGAGGGACGCCCGGCTCAGGAAGGTGACACCGCGAATATCGACTACTCCGGCACAAAGGACGGCGAGGCATTTGCAGGCGGAACCGCAGAGGGCTATGACCTGAAGCTTGGCAGCGGCACATTTATTGACGGCTTTGAGGACGGCGTCATCGGCATGAATGTAGGCGATGAGAAAGACTTAAACTTAAAATTCCCTGACAACTACAGCAGTGCTGATCTCGCAGGCCAGGAAGTCGTGTTCCATGTAAAATTAAACCAGTTAAAATCTGAGTCTGACAGCAAGGTGGATGATGATCTCGCAAAACGTTACTACAACGACGATACAGCAACTCTTGACCAGTTAAAAGAGGAAGTACGTGCGGAGCTTCAGGCAGAGGCTGACAGCCAGTTCTTCAACGCGGCAGGAAGCGAGCTCTTAAACGAGGTCATCAACAACTCCGAGGTTACAGCTGATCCGGATGCCGTTGATGATATGTTCAACCAGTTAAAGAGCACATATTCCAGCTATGCAAGCAGCTATGGACTTGAGTTCGATCAGTTCCTCAGCATGTTCCTGGGAACGGACGAGGACGGACTCCGCGACACAGCAGAGAACCTTGTAAAACAGCAGATCATTTTAAACGCGATCCAGGCAGAGGAGAACCTTTCTGCGACAGATGAACAGAAAGATAAGCTCGCTGTTATGAACTACTTCAAGAACGCGGCGCAGATGATCACGACCTACGGCGAGGATTCCGCAAAGCAGATTTTCGACATGGGCGCTGTTTACTACTACCTGATCGACAACTCCACATATGTAGAGGCACCGGAGACAGAAGCCGGGACAACAGAGGCTGAGAATATTCTTGAAGAGAAAGAGACTGCTGCGGAGGAGAGCGAGAGCAGTTCCGCAGCAAACTAATACGGAGATCATGAAGAGAAAAGCATTATTTTTTGATATCGATGGGACGCTCCTGGTGGATGCGTCGAAGGAGCTCCCGAAGAGTGCGGCGCTTGCTTTAACAGAGGCGCGCCGCGCCGGACACCTGGTTTTCATCAACTCCGGGAGGACGAGATGTCTGATGAAGGATGTTGAGGGGAAAGTACCGGTGGACGGTTACCTCTGCGGCTGTGGAACCTACATAGAGGCGGAGGGAAAAGCCCTGCTCCACAGAAAAATCTCCGCAAAACGCCGTTGGGAGCTCCAAAAGGCGATCCTCGAGTGTAAACTTGACGGAATCTTAGAGGGACCGAAGGCATGTACGGTACAGACCGGTGTCTCCCACATGGATGAGATCGAGCATGTGAAAAATGTGGTCTACAAGAACCAGGGCTTGGCCAGCGCGGACTGGAATACGGAGCTGGTGGATTTTGATAAGTTCTGTGTTCTTGCGGACGAGAACAGTGACGAGGAAGGTTTTTTAAAGATCCTGGCACCGGACGTGACCGCCATCGACCGGGGACACGGACTTTACGAGTGCGTGCCGACGGGGTACGATAAGGCGACGGCGATGGAAGTGATCTTAAAGAGATATGGGATCGCGAGGGAAGATTCCTATGCCTTTGGGGACAGCATGAACGATCTGGCGATGATCCGGTATGCCGGAAACAGCATTATTATGGAGAAACATGCGAAGGGGCTTGAGCCCTACGCAACTTTCATCACCAAAGATGTCGAAGACGACGGGATCGCCTGGGCGTTTGAGCAGCTTCATATCATATAAGAGAAAATCTGGCGGCAGTCTTGCTTTTTTTGGCGGGACTGCCGCTTTTTTATGTAACAGGAAATTCCGAGGAATTCCCTGTTACATAAAAAGGCACTAACGTGCCAAAGATGCGCACTCGCGCGAAGATGTAGATTGTCGCAAGCGACCGCGCGAGGCGCGAGAATGTGCCAAGGCACATTCTTTTTTATATTGATTTCGCTGTTGCACGAGGTCTGTTGCTTGGGGCAGCAGGAGTCTTGCGGCATGGGCTCTTGTCCATGCATACCGTGTGTCCTTCGAACCGTGTCGAAACTTGCGTTCAAAAACCACTTTTCAATTGCCGGAAAATGTATTATATATTTAAGTAAAAGGAAGTGGACGCAGGAAAGGGCGGCTGCTGACGAGGCGTAAGGGGGACGAAAACAATGAGCATGGAGAGACATTGCAAAAATGCTCTGGAAGAAGAAAACCAAAGGCTTCGCGAAGAGAACGACAGGCTGATGGACATTGTGGTACAGATGAAATGCACACTGAACCGCCTGGTGAAAGAGTATATTACGGAAAGTAAATAGTGAGGAAAGGCAGCGCAGGCGAGTATCACTGGGAGAAGATCAGCGGAAGATGGCAGTTCATCGATGGAAGGTGGTATTATCTGAATCCTGTCTCCGACGGAACCAGAGGAATTATGTGCGCAAGGAAGAGAACTCCGGACGGCTGGCTTGTAAAAGAGGACGGCAGTTGGGATGAAGAAGCAGGAAGATAAAAGGATAATTACAGTATAGAGATAAAAGGTGCCGGACTCTGAGCGAGAGAGTCCGGCACCTTTGCAATTATGCATTTTGTAAGAGTCCCAGAGGACTCAAACTTTATCTATGGTGTGGATGGTCAGCGTTACTGCACGATTCCGGTCGTATCCACGGTCCAGATCTTGCCGTTCGCGTCTTTGATGTCCTTATATCCGCGTCCCAGCTCCGGCTTCGCGGAGGAAGTGGAGGAAGCGGATGCTTTCTGCACGTTTCCGGTGGTCCCTACGAGGTAGGTCACGCCGTTTAAATCAGCCGGTGCATATCTCTGGTCGGCGGTGGCGTCCTGTCTTTTTCCGTAGACGTAGAGGATGCCGTCGCGGAGACCGTGGTAGCCCTGCCCTTTCTTGTCACCGTCGGTGTGGAAGAACCAGTTCTCGGTCTCACCGGTCTCCTCGTTGTAGATCGCCTGTTTTCCGGTCTTTACGATACCGTCCTCACCGAAGTAAAAGTTTGCGATCTCATCGTTCGCCACGTTCGCGATCTGTCTGCCTGTCTGCATGATTCCCAGGTCACTGAACGCATACTTTTTCGCGTTGATGGTGAACAGGGAATTTCCCTTTTTATCGGAAACATACGGCTTTCCGGCCTTAAAGTAGAAGGTGTAGACCTCATCTGCAGCGTGGATCCCGGAAATGCCCTCGATGGAGCGGAAACCTTCGGCGCGCTTTCCGTCCCCGGCTGCTCCGTAGTACTGGTAGTCGGTGATCTTCGGGGATGCGGCGTTGCTGTCTGTCACGTCAGACTTGGACGGCATCAGGACCCAGCCCGTCTGCATCTTTCCGTCGATGAAGGTGTAGTAGCTTCCGTCGATCTTCTTATCGTACTGGGTGGTCACCATCTTGCCGTCGGAATTGAAGTAGTACCAGCTCTCGGAAGCGCCCGGTGCGTGGCTGTTTTCCTCTAAACGGATCCAGCCGGTCCGCATGAAACCGTCTTTTTCTGTTCCGAGGTAGTAGGTCGCCCCGTCAATCTCCGTCTTTCCTGTTGCCATATGGCCGGATTCATCGAAATAGTACCATTTGGAGTCGAATTTCACCCACTTGGAGACAGCGGACTTCCCGTCCTTCTCAAAGTAGTACCAGAAGGTATCCGGTGTCTCCGGGGAGTCCGGATCTTCCTCATTCTTTAACTCCACCCATGCGTTTGTGACCATCTTTCCTTCGTCATCCACATAGTACTCGTCGATCTTTGCGCTTTTTACGATCTGTCCATCTTCACCGAGATAGAACCAGTCTTCTCCGCGCTTTCTCCAGGCATCGGTGGTGAGGTACCCGTCCTCATCGTAGTAGACCTTTGCGTCGCCTTCTGTCACCCAGCCGTAGGATGCCGCATAGACCGGCAGGCCGGAGACCATCATCATAAATGCTGCCGCGGACAAGACCGCAGCAATCTTTGTCTGTTTTTTCATAATCGTTTTCTCTCCTTTTTGATATGAAAATTGAAATGTTTTGTCGTGGTGTTTTCGTTTACGGGCTGATTATAACAGGCTGTGGAGGCCGGATTCCAGTGTAGGTTCCTGGCATATCTGGAACGCCGTGGAAAGCATTTCATGGGATGGAAAATGCGGAAAATTAAGGCGGAGAGTGCCGCCGGGGAAGACCTGCGAAAACCGTAACTGTTCAGTACCTTCACAGTTACATGCAAAAATCCATTCCAAATCGGCTACGCCGATGGATTTTTGCCTTTTAGCCTAGGTTTTCTTACGGTCAGCGCAGCAAGTGCGCAGACCTACTGAACAGTTACTGAAAACCTTACAAAAATATGATCTACTGGACGGTATGCGGTCCGCATGGTATAATCTAGAAAGGTATATTTGGTACAAATTCAGCCATGCACCCAGGTAAAGGAAAACGAGAAGAGTTGTAGGGTTGAATTTGTCGATTTGAGAGAGGAGAAGGTTTCACTTATGAGAATGAAGGTTTCTGATTATATTGCCCAGAAGCTGGTAGACGAGGGCATCACCGACGCGTTTATGGTGACGGGTGGAGGCGCGATGCACCTGGATGACGGGCTTGGACACCAGCCGGGACTGCATTGCTATTTTAACCATCACGAGCAGGCCTGTGCCATCGCAGCCGAGGCCTACGCGAGAATCCATAACAAGATCGCGGCTCTCTGCGTGACAACAGGTCCTGGCGGAACAAACGCGATCACTGGAGTAGTCGGCGGATGGCTCGACTCGATCCCGATGCTCGTCTTATCCGGACAGGTCCGCTATGACACGACCGCCCACAGCACAGGACTGGGGATCCGTGCGATGGGGGATCAGGAATTCGAGATTACAAAAGCGATCGACTGCATGACAAAGTACAGCGAGATGGTGCTGGATCCGATGCGGATCCGTTTCTGTCTGGAGAAATCGCTTTATCTGGCGCAGACAGGAAGACCGGGCCCGTGCTGGCTCGATATTCCGTTGAATGTTCAGGGGGCTTACATTGAGACGGAAGCGCTTCTCGGATTTGATAAGGACGATTACGAAGCAGGCGGAACCGGCTGGTCCGGTCACGGAACCGGATGTTCCGGATGTACGATCTGCATGATGAATAAAGTTGAAGGAAAACCGGCAATGATCCCGTCCGATGTGAGCGGACAGGGCGAAAAACGTGTGAAACTGCCGGATCCTGTGACAGTAGAGCAGGCGAGAGAAATCTTAAAGAAGGTCCGCGAGGCGAAGCGCCCGGTGATCAATGCCGGAAACGGAATCCGGATCGGAAAGGCGTTCGATGTATTCGCGAGAGTCGTAAAGAAGCTTGGAATCCCGGTTGTCACTGGCTGGAACAGCATCGACTGCATGTATGACACAGACCCGCTCTATGTGGGACGTGCCGGACATATGGGTGACCGTGCCGGAAACTTTGCAGTACAGAACAGCGATCTCTTATTGTCGTTGGGAAGCCGTCTCTCGATCCGTCAGGTGGGCTATAACTACCCGACCTGGGCGAGAGAGGCCTATGTGATCTACAATGATATCGACGCCGAGGAGTTAAAGAAACCGACGGTCCATGTTGACATGGCGGTCCATGCGGATGTCAGGGACCTTCTCGAGAAGCTGGAGCTCGTCCTCGACGAGGAAGAGTTCGATCCGAACGGCGGAGCAAAGGACAAAGAAGCCGTAGACTGGTGGATCAGACGATGTCAGGAATGGAAAGAAAAATATCCGGTCGTTCTTCCGAAACACTATGAGGCTGGAGATGACGAGCCAGCAAATGTTTACGCGGCGATCAAGGAGATCAGCAGGCGCGGCGAGGAAGATCAGATCACCGTTGTGGGAAATGGCTCCGCGTGCGTGGTAGGCGGACATGCCTATGAGATGAAGAAAGGACAGCGGTTCATCAGCAACTCTGCCATCGCGTCCATGGGCTACGACCTTCCGGCAGCTATCGGTGCCTGGGTCGCAGACCATACAAAGGACATCATCCTTGTGACAGGTGACGGAAGTATCCAGATGAATCTTCAGGAGCTCCAGACCATCGTTCACCATCATATGGGAATCAAGATCTTCCTGATCAACAACGGTGGTTACCACTCCATCCGCCAGACCCAGAAGACCCACTTCCATGAGCCGCTAGTGGGAATCGGCGTGGACAGCCACGACTTAAGCTTCCCGAGCATGGAGAAGCTTGCGTGGGCATATGGTTATCCGTATGTGGCAGCCCACCACAACAGCGAGCTCGGCGAGGCGGTGGAGAAGACACTTGCCATGGACGGTCCGGTGATCTGTGAGATCTTCGTGGATATGAAACAGGGCTTCGAGCCGAAGGCAGCCGCAAAGATGCTGCCGGACGGAACTATGGTATCCGTGCCGCTGGAGGATCTGGCTCCGTTCCTTCCGGAGGAAGAGCTGAAGGAAAATATGATTATTCCGTTAGTAGAGAATAAATAAGAAGGTTCAGTGTGCCTGGGACATGGAACTTAGAAGAAAATGCAAGATGGTTCAGAAAATTCCTACCCGTGTACAGTAACATCATGTACAATATACTGGCAACCGGGAATAAGATGGATGATTGATCAGCGTTAAATGAGGAAAGGGGCAGCAGAATATGAATATCATCATGACAGGTTCGACGAGCTTTGTCGGCGCGGCAACGGTGCGGGAACTCTTACGGAGAGGGCACACGGTGACCGCCATTGTGCGCCCCAAATCCTCAAAACTTGATACGATCCTTGAGGGAAATGAGGAGGCACTTTTATCCGGGCGTCTTCTCGTGACGGAAAATGATCTTTCCGAGCCGGAAAAACTTTTAGAAAAAGTGACAAAACCGCAGGACGTGTTCTGCCATTTCGGCTGGGGCGGATCCGGGAGCGCGTCAAGAACGGACAAGGCGCTTCAGGAGAAGAATATGGAGATCTCCCTGGAGACGATTCGGACGGCGAAAGCCCTAGGCTGTAAAAAGTTCCTGTTCTCCGGCTCCCAGGCGGAGTACGGAATGCACCAGGATCTGATCACGGAGAACACGGTCTGCGAGCCGAAATCCTTGTATGGAGAGGCGAAGCTTGCCATGCGGGAAAAGGGAGAAAAACTCTGTGATGAACTGGGACTGCGGTACATTCACGCCAGGATCTTCAGCGCCTACGGCCCCGGGGACCACCCGTGGACGTTAGTGGAGTCCTGTTTGGACATATTCTTAAGTAATAAGGAAATGTCCCTGGGGGCATGTACCCAGAAGTGGAATTTCCTCTATATCGACGATCTGGCTAGAGGGATGGCGGCACTCTGCGAAGCCCCGGAAAGTGCGTTTGAGGGACTTGAAAATCCTGTATTTAACTTCGGCGGTGCTGAGACAAAGGTATTAAAGGAATTTGTGGAGGAGATCCACGAACTCTGCGGCGGACAGGGCGAGAGCCAATACAACACCCGCGGGGAGAACGCCGAAGGTCTGATCAATCTGATGCCGTCCATCGAAAAGCTGGAGACGGTGACGGGATGGAAGCCAGAGGTCGATTTCAAGACCGGAATTACAAGGATGATCGCGCTCAGAAAGAGAACCATTTAACTGAACGAGAAAGCAATTCTGGGGTGGCAGAGAGGGAAGCAATCAGTTGAAAATGCAGACCGATCACAGATTGGGAAAAAATGCCGCGAAATACGTCGAGTATTGACAAAACAGAAAAAATGGTTACAATGATAAAAGTTAAAGACTAGGCAACAATTTAGAAAAAAAGTTCAGCAGATCGGCGCCCGCCGCACTGCTGAAAGAAACTGACAAAGGTGCCCGAAGGTACCGGTCAGGTAAAATTTAAGGAAGAAGAAAATATAACATGAAAAAAATCAGCGTTTTGATTCCATGCTATAACGAGGAGGAGAACGTCGTTCCGATCAGCGAAGCGGTCATCGGCATTATCACAAAAGAACTGCCTCAGTACGACTATGAGCTGGTCTTCATCGACAACGACTCCACCGATAAGACGAGAGAACTGCTCCGCATGCTCTGCGCGAAGAATCCGAAGATCAAGGCGATCTTCAACGCGAGAAACTTTGGACAGTTCAATTCTCCGTATTATGGAATCCTTCAGGTAACCGGTGACTGCGTGATCTCCATGGTGGCGGATTTCCAGGATCCGGTGGAACTGATTCCGAAGTATGTCCACGAGTGGGAGAATGGCTATAAGATCGTCATCGGAATCAAGACGAGCAGCAAAGAGAACCCGATTATGTACTGGCTCAGAAGCTGCTACTACAAACTGATCCGGAAATTATCCGACGTGGAGCAGATCGAGCACTTTACAGGATCCGGACTCTACGACAGACAGTTTATCGAGGTCTTAAGAAAATTAAACGATCCGACCCCGTTCCTTCGCGGGATCGTTGCGGAGTTAGGCTTTAAGAGAAAAGAGATCCCGTACGAGCAGCCGAAGCGCCGCGCGGGAAAGACCCACAATAACTTCTATAAATTATATGACGCGGCAATGCTCAGCTTTACATCTTACACAAAAGCGGGCCTGCGTCTGGCAACCTTTTTCGGCGCCTTCTGCGGTGGCGTGAGCTTTATCGTAGCAGTCATATATCTGATCATGAAACTCTTATATTGGGACCGCTTTATGGCAGGTATGGCGCCGCTTCTCATCGGAATGTGTTTTCTTGGATCTGTCCAGATCTTCTTTATCGGCCTGCTTGGCGAGTATATCATGAGCATCAATACCCGTGTGATGCACCGCCCGCTCGTTGTGGAGGAGGAGCGCATCAATTTTGATACACCGGCCGGTGCACAGGAGGAAGTATGAAGTACAGTGTTGAAGTGATGAGAGTCCGGGAGCAGACGATCCAGTTAAATGGCTGGGCTGTTGAGAGCAACCCGGATTCCGTGATCACCTACCGGGTCGAGGATGAAGCGGGACAGCCGGTGAAGGCAAAGATCGTTCCGACGAGAAGAGATGACGTGAGCCAGATCTATTATAAGAAGATCATCGACCGTGATCTCGGCTTTGATATCCGTTTTCCGTATGAACATGGAAAGAATTATTATCTTGTGATCTGCGGCGAGAAGAAGACGACCCGTGTGAAATACAGCGATATGACGATCCGCAGAAAAACCGGCGCGGCAAACCGCAAGGTACAGAAGCTCATGAACCTTATGAACATGGAGACAGTCCATGTTGCCTGGGACTTCTTAAAGGAAAATGGCCTGAAAGCCCTGATCTTAAAATCCAAGCACAAGATCCAGGGGATTGATGACGATTACGACTACGCAGAGTGGTGGAATCTCACGAAACCGTCAGAGGAAGAGCTGGAAGAGCAGAAGAAAAAGAAGTTCGATTATATGCCGAAATTTTCGATCGTGATCCCGGTCTATAAGACTCCGGAGAAATTCCTGAAGGAAATGCTGGACTCCATCGTGGAGCAGACCTACGCGAACTGGGAACTCTGCATCGCGGACGGCAGCCCGGCGGGTGAGAGTGTCGAGAATGTTTTAAAGAAATATGCGGAGAAAGACGCGAGGATCCGCTATCAGGTACTGGGGGAAAACCGCGGTATCTCCGGAAATACGAACGTCGCCCTTGAGATGGCAGAAGGTGATTTCATTGTTCTTGCGGATCATGATGACCGTCTGACACCGAACGCGCTCTTTGAGTGCGCGAAAAAACTGAATGAGAATGAAAACTGCGATGTCCTCTATTCCGATGAGGACAAGCTTGACATGGATGGGGATGAACTGTTCGACCCGCATTTCAAGCCGGATTTCAATCCGGACCTGTTGACGAGCGTCAACTATATCTGCCATCTGTTTGTGGTGAAAAAAGAACTGCTCGATAAAGTCGGCGGTTTTCGGGCGGAATATGACGGAGCCCAGGATTACGACTTTATTTTCCGCTGTACAGAGAATGCAAAGCAGATCTGCCATATCCCGAAGGTGCTCTATCACTGGCGCTGCCACCCAAATTCCACGGCGAGCAACCCCGAGAGCAAGCTTTATGCCTTCACAGCCGGTTCCCGTGCCATCATGGACCACTATAAGAGAGTGGGCATTGAGGCAGAAAAGGTGGAAAAGGGTGTGGATTACGGGATCTATCACACGACGTTTGAGATCAAGGATGACCCGCTGGTCTCTGTAATTATCCCGAACAAGGACCACACCGTGGATCTCGACAACTGCATCCGCCCGATGCTGACGGAGGGAACCTATAAGAACCTGGAGTTCGTCATCGTGGAGAACAACAGTACGGAACAGGCGACCTGGGATTACTACGAGAAAATCCAGAAGGAGTTCCCGAACGTGCACGTTGTCCGCTGGGAGAGAGAGTTCAACTACTCTGCGATCAACAATTTCGGCGTACAGCACGCAAAGGGCGAGTACCTTCTGTTCATGAACAACGATATCGAGCTGATTGCAAAGAATTTCGTGGAAGAGATGCTTGGCTTTGTCCAGAGAGAGGACGTGGGGATCGCCGGAGCGAGATTGCTCTATGAGGATGACACGATCCAGCATGCCGGTGTTGTTATCGGTTTCGGCGGTATCGCCGGTCATACGTTTATCGGACTTCATAAATCCGAGAACAGCTATTTCAACCGCGCGATGTGTGCCCAGGATTACAGCGCGGTCACAGCGGCCTGCATGATGAGCAAGCGTTCCGTATTTGACGCTGTGGGGGGATTTACAGAAGAGCTCGCGGTGGCTTTCAATGATATTGATTACTGCATGAAGGTGAGAAAGCTCGGAAAACTTGTAGTATACGCGCCTTATGCGGTGCTTCACCACTATGAATCTAAGTCCCGCGGACTTGAGGACACACCGGAGAAGGTGGAGCGATTTAACCGTGAGATCGCCACCTTCGCGAAGCGCTGGCCGGAGATCCTGAGAGACGGAGATCCGTACTACAATCCGAACCTGACACTGAGAAAATCAAATTTTGCGCTGCGTGACCTGAAAAAGGAAAAAATCGGGGAACCATATAAACTGGAGGTACCGTTAGACGAATGAAGACAACGATCATAATTCCGAATTACAACGGACTTTCGTTTATGGAACCGTGCTTTGAGGCTCTTGAAGCGCAGACGATGAAGGATTTCAAGATCCTGGTGGTGGACAACGGATCCACGGACGGAAGTGTTGAATGGCTGAAGGAGCGGGAGATCCCGTCGATCTTTCTTCCGGAAAACACTGGCTTTTCCGGTGCGGTAAACGTGGGGATCAGGGCGGCAGATACGCCGTATGTGATCTTATTAAATAATGATACAAAAGTGGCTCCCCACTACGTCGAAGCGTTGGAGCGGGCCATGGACCGGTCGGAGAAGATCTTTTCCGTCAGCAGCAAGATGATCCAGATGTACCACCCGGATCTTATGGACGATGCCGGAGACATGTACAGCGTCCTCGGCTGGGCGTTCCAGCGGGGCGTCGGGCGTCCGGAAAAGCTTTATAAAAAGAGCTGCCGCGTCTTTACGGCGTGTGCCGGTGCGGCAATCTACCGCCGGGAAGTGTTCGAGACCATCGGATACTTCGATGAGATGCACTTTGCCTACCTCGAGGATATCGATGTGGGATACCGGGCGAAGCTTTACGGATATGACAACGTATTCTGCCCGGAAGCTGTGGTGTACCATGTAGGCAGCGGGACAAGCGGATCGAAGTATAATTCCTTTAAGGTGAAGCTTGCCGCGAGGAATAATGTGTATCTGAATTACAAAAATATGCGCGCATGGCAGTTGCTTTTAAATTCTCCGTGTCTTCTCGCGGGAACATTTGTAAAGTTCCTGTTTTTTAAAAAGATGGGGTTCGGAAAAGACTATGTGTCCGGATTCCTTGAGGGGATCAGAACATTAAAGGACTGTAAACGCGTCCCTTCCTTTAAAGGAAGAATACAGCGGGAGATCGGGATCCAGCTTGAGCTGATCGCCGGAACCGCAGTCTATGTTTATGAGTTTTCCAGGAGACAGGCGGCGAAGCTTGGAGCGAAATCCTGAGATTCTTCGCCGGACGCTGTGCGGCCGGCTCAGTGCGGATAGGCTGAACGGCTGCTTTTATGCAAAATAAACGAATAATTTACGGAAATCTCAGATTTTCTTAAGAAATCGTTTATATGCAAATGGGTAAATTTTATGTATACTATGTATGCATATTTTTTATGATGGCGGTACTATGTCCGGGGGAGTGACTTGAGAAAGGCAGTCTGCCGGGGCATGGTATAGTTGAAAATACCTGCCGTGGGGAATTGGCTGGCGCAGCTGTGCATGCGCTGACCACGGAAAGAATTCTGACCGGCATGTTCCTTGGAAAACAGGGTGAAAATTATATGATCAAAGATAATCAGAAGAGCCTCAACCGTTTTCACGTTGTGCTTGACGCCTTCGTGACCGCATTCTCTTATCTGCTTGCATGGTTTATCGTAATCGGAAGCGGATGGGCGAACCTGCTCGGAAAACGGACACTTGAGGTCGGTTTTTATTTTGGCGCGCTCCTTGTCATTATTCCGGCGTATCTGCTTTTGTACTCCTTTTTTGGACTGTACACGCCGAAGCGTGTACTCGGACGCAGAAATGAATTCGGAAAGATATTCAAGGCAAACACGATCGGACTCCTTATTTTTGGTCTGATCCTGTACTTTGGAAGAAAAGAGCCGCATCTCTACAACTTCTCCCAGAGACTGGTCGTATATTTCTATGTGCTGAACGTGGCGTTTATGACCATTGAGCGGAATGGAATCCGGATCGTGCTTCGTTCCATGCGCTCAAAAGGATACAATCAGAAACATATCCTGTTAGTTGGTTACTCTTCCGCAGCGGAAGGGTTTATCGACCGGGTAAACAAGAATCCGGAATGGGGGTACACGATCCGCGGGATCATTGATGATACGAAGGAACGCGGAAGTGAGTATAAGGGAGTAAAGGTCATCGGCTGCATCGAGGACCTCGACTATATTTTAGAGCAGAACAGTCTCGATGAGATCGCCGTCACACTGAGCCTGAGCGAGTATGAAAAACTCCGCCATATCGTTGCTCTCTGTGAAAAATCCGGCGTGCACACGAAGTTTATCCCGGATTACGGGAACATTATCCCGACGATCCCGTATATGGAAGATCTCCAGGGCCTGCCGGTGATCCATATCCGCCGCGTTCCGTTGAATGATCCGATGAACGCGATGGTAAAGAGAGCCGTCGATATCGTGGGTGCGATCGTGGGGATCGTACTTTTCTCCCCGATCATGCTGATCGTGGCAGTGCTCATAAAGCTGACATCTCCGGGACCGATCATTTTTTGTCAGGAACGAGTCGGCCTTCACAACCGGCCGTTTAAAATGTATAAATTCCGTTCCATGACGGTTCAGGATCCAGGCAAGGAGAAGAGCCGCTGGACAACAAAGGGAGATGCCCGTGTAACTCTCATCGGAAAAATTATCCGCCGTACAAGCATCGACGAGGTGCCGCAGTTCTTTAATATCCTGATTGGTGATATGAGTCTTGTGGGTCCGAGACCGGAACGGCCATTTTTCGTTGAAAAATTTAAGGAAGAAATCCCGCGATATATGATCAAGCATCAGGTCCGTCCGGGCCTTACCGGCTGGGCGCAGGTGAATGGTTACCGTGGAGACACTTCGATCATTAAACGGATCGAGCATGATCTCTATTATATCGAGAACTGGACACTTGGTCTTGATTTCAAGATCATGTTCCTGACGGTTTTCAAGGGATTCATCAATAAAAACGCTTACTAAGACGAGGACAAATGACATGAATTATGAAGACGAATTAGACCGTTCCCGCGCCAGAAAGAGCAGACGGCGTGAGAGCGAGAGTGAGACGTCCGCAAAACGCCGCACTCACAGGACGGAAGATCTGTATTCTATGAGTGCTGACCCGGGAAGCCGTGCAGGCCGTGCCGCAGCAAAGAGCCATGGGGCAGCTTCCCACAATCACAGAAGACGGAAAAACGGAAACAAGAAGAAAAAGATCATCATCGGTGTTCTGATCGCCCTGATCGTTCTGGTCCTGGGTTTTGCCGCAGCGGTATACGGCTATATCCAGCACAACTTCGGAAAGATGAACGGACAGAATAATTTTGATATTGCGGACGTTCGGAATGAGAACATCTCTCTGGAAATGAGAGATAAGATGGAAAAAGGCTACTGGACCATTGCGGTATTTGGCCTGGACTCCCGTGACAATTCCACAGGAAAAGGCAACCAGTCCGATGTTATCATGATCGTGAACTTAAATCGTGAGACCGGAGAGATCAAGCTGGCATCCGTATTCCGCGACACTTACCTGAATGTGAGCGACAAGAACACATACAATAAGATCAACGCGGCATATGCGATGGGTGGTCCGGAACAGGCCGTAAAAGCCCTGAATAAGAATCTGGATCTCAACATCACCCACTATGTAGCGTTCAACTGGAAGGCAGTCGCAACAGCGATCAACATCCTCGGCGGTGTCGACATCGATATCAGTAAGTCCGAGTTCTACTACATCAACGCGTTCATCACAGAGACGGTAAAAGGTACCGGAATTGGTTCTGTACAGTTAAAGAAAGCAGGTGTGAACCATCTGGATGGCGTACAGGCCGTTGCCTATGGACGTCTTCGTCTGATGGACAGTGACTATGCGCGTACAGAGCGCCAGAGACTTGTAATCCAGAAGGCATTCGAGAAGGCGAAAAAGGCAGACTTTGCGACATTAAACAGCCTGATCGGCAATATGTCCGCGATGTGCGCGACAAATATCAATATGAATGATATCCTTCCGATGGCGAAGAATGTCACGAAATACCATCTCGGTGAGACGACCGGATTCCCGGCAGCCCGCGGAGAGCAGAAGATGAAGATCGGCAAGCTGAAATTGTCCTGTGTTATCCCGCAGACACTCGTGAGCAATGTTACAAGCCTTCACAAGTTCCTCTATGGTGAAGAGGACTACAAGCCATCCAGCACGGTCCAGACGATCAGCAATAAGATCGCTGAACTTACTGGACTGAATAAGGCTGGCAAGGAAATCGATCATGTAGCGACGGATCAGGGATATATCCCGAAGGGCGAGACGGAGGCCACGACACTTTCCGCTGAAGAGGAGAGTAAGAAGGAGAGTCAGGAAGAATCCCAGATGGAGTCCATGCTCGAAGAATCCAAGAAGGAATCTGAGAGCACGGGTGAAACTGAGACAGGACCGGACGGCAAGCCGATCGAAACTTCTTCCGGAAGCCATGAGACCAGCGCCGCTTATGAGACGGATGAGCATGGAAATATCTATGTGAAGCCGACAGAGAGTCACGCAGTGAGCCCGACAGATGAGGCGGAGACTTCCACGGAGGAGTTCCGTCCGTCAAATCCGCAGGAGACCACAGCGGAGAATCCGGTGGGACCGGGATATGAAAAGTCCACCGCTGTTCCGGAGGCGACCACAAGCGCCGGCCCGGCAGCCCAGACAGAAGGACCGAGTTCTGTGACTGTTCCAGGCGGAACAGTTGCACCGGAAGGTCCGGCTGCTGGAGTTTAGGAACAAGGGCCAGGCAAAAAGGTTATAAAGGAAATATAGGATCTTAAGGATCAAGACGCATCGTCTGATTGATTTGGAAGAAATATTCCAGACTACCAGATGGTGCGTCTTTTTTTGCGTGCAGCGGGCCATATCCATACCTGTGCGATAACGGTACTACTGTGAAAAATCTCGACAAATGGCTGATTTTTTTGAATTCGCGGTAGTCCGGCACAGTGGAAAGGTTTTACCCGGCTATATTTTCAAACGAAAATCTGAATTTACAATTTACATAGATTATACAAAGTAGTTACCGAACCATGGTTTTTGGTTTCGGGGATTCGTGATAAAAATAATACTGTACAGAGAAAGAAAAAACGTAACTATTCAGTACCTTCATAGTTACGTGCAAAAATCCATTCCAGATCAGCTTCGCTGATGGGATTTTTGCCTTCCAGCCTATGTTTTCTTACGGTCAGCGCAGCAAGTGCGCAGACCTACTGAACAGTTACGAAAAAACAAAAACAAAGATCTTTGAGGAGGAGAAAAGAATTATGAAAACAAGAAAAGTAATGGCACTTGCAGGTGCAGGAGTATTAGCAGTCAGCATGATGACAGGATGCGGAAGCAGCAGTAGTACAGCATCCACGACAGCAGCAGCGACAACAACTGCGGCAGCAGCAGAGACAGCAAAAGAAGCAGCGACAACAGCAGCAGAGAAAAAAGCAGATCTTACAGGATCGATCACAGCGGCAGGTTCTTCCGCATTAAAACCGCTGGTTGACGATGCAGCAGACATGTTTATCGAGAAATACCCGGACGTTTCCATCACGATCGACGCAGGAGGATCCGGAGAGGGCTTAAAGCAGGTTTCCGAGGGAACCGTAAATATCGGTAACTCCGATGTTGAGGCCTCCGCAAAGCTTGACGAGACACAGGCAAAAGAGCTTGTTGATCATCAGGTATGCGTAGTCACAATGGCTCCGATCGTAAACAACGATGTAAAAGAAGGCGGCGTTGAGGATCTTACAAAACAGCAGCTCATCGACATCTTCACAGGAAAGACAACAAACTGGAAAGAGGTTGGCGGACCGGATGAGAGCATTGTCCTTGTAACAAGACCGACATCCTCCGGTACAAGAGCAACCTTCCAGAAATACGCTCTTGACGGAAACGAGGAAGCTTCCAACACTTCCATGGAAACAGATGATTCCGGTGTTCTTCTTCAGAATGTAAAAGATACAAAGGGTGCGATCGGATATGTAGCACTTTCCTATCTGACCGGTGATGCAGGAGTTGCAACCGTAGCAGTCGATGGCGTAGAGCCGACACTTGAAAATACATACGCTGGAAAATATCCGGTATGGACATTTGAGCATATGTATACAAAGGGTGAGCCGGACGAAGTTGTAAGCGCATTCCTTGACTACATCATGTCCGATGAGTACGGCGCAAAGATGGAATCCTTAGGATACGGCGTATCTTCCAAGATGACAAATACTGAGCATTAATTGAGACAAAACTTAAGACCGGGCAGTGAGCCATGATCCGACCGGATGAAAGAAAAAAGAGGACATGGACAAGAGAGCTGCGAAACAGGGGCGGGGCAGACGAATCTGGCCCGCCCCGATATGATTTATGATAGAATTTGCTTCGAATATCGGAAGCAGGAGGACTTATGAAGAATGGTAAAGAAAAAAGCATGTTCGTCAGAGAATATCTGTGGCGGGATCTGATGACCGTCTGTGGACTGTTCGTAATTCTTCTGACGATCGTGATCGGCGCGTTCCTTGTATACAAGGGATCATCCACATTCCTGGTTTACAGACATTCCTTCCTGGAATTCTTAGGATCTGCAGACTGGGCACCGGAAGATAATATGGCAGGCGGCGGCAGCATCGGTGCGCTGATCTTCATCGCTGGGTCGCTCTGCACCTGCGGCCTGGCACTTCTTATCGCGACTCCGTTTTCCCTGGGATCAGCGATCTTCATCACGGAGATCTCCCCGAAGTTCGGAGAGAAATTCTACCGCCCGGTAGTCGAGATCTTTGCCGGAATCCCATCGGTTGTCTACGGATGGGTGGGACTCACAGTGCTTGTACCGGCGATCAAGACCGTGTTTGACCGTCAGGTGGGACATTCTATCCTGGCAGCGGGGCTGGTCCTCGCGGTCATGATCTTCCCGACGATCACAAGTGTTGCGGCGGATGCCCTTCACTCCGTACCGAAGGAATGCAGAATGGCGGCGTACGGACTTGGCTCCACCCGCTGGCAGACCATATACCGGATCGTAGTTCCGGCGGCAGCGCCTGGAATCATTTCCGGCGTGATCTTAGGTCTCGCGAGAGCCTTCGGTGAGGCCCTGGCGGTTGCCATGGTCATCGGTCAGACAACAGCGCTTCCCACAAGCATTTTTTCAACGACAAAGACTCTGACCACCGAGATCGCGGCCCAGATGGGCAACGCCATGGAGGGCGGCGAGATGAAATCCGCACTCTGGACCATGGCACTACTGTTATTCGCAATCTCCCTGTTCTTCATCTTCCTGATCCATCATGTGACAGCGGTGAAGCCGGAGAAAGAAGAAAAAACAAGCACTTCCGTGAAAATAAGCACGACCGCGGTGCCGGTAAAGCAGTTCGCAGCAAAGGGGGAAAATTAGACCATGGAAAGTAAGATCAGACGTTCACGCGATGTGGACCGTGTTATGACAGTCATTTTCTACCTGGTTGCGATCTTCTTCTTCGCTCTTCTGATCGGCTTTGCGGGTAAGGTCATCATCGGCGGTCTCATGGGGGCAAAGCCGGAGATGTTCCGCTTCGCGAGAAAAGGAAGCATCGGAAACCAGTTGTTCAACACGATCTATCTCGTATTTATCTCCCTGCTGGTATCCATCCCCCTCGGTGTCTGCGCCGGAATTTATCTGGCCATGTATGCGAAACAGGGAAAAATGACAAAGTTTCTGAGAATGTGTATCGAGACACTTTCTTCCCTTCCGTCCATCGTTGTGGGCCTGTTCGGATACCTGGTATTCCTCGTATTCTTCGGAATGGGAAAGAGCCTGATGGCGGGTGCCCTCTCCGTATCGATCCTGACACTTCCGCTTATCACGACGACCACCGAGGATGCCATCAAGGGACTCCCGGCGGGATATTTTCAGGCGAGTTTAGGTCTTGGAGCGACAAAATGGCAGTCCATCTTCCATGTACTTCTCCCGGCATGTCTCCCGCGCATCATGACAGGCGTCATCCTGGCGGCGGGACGTGGATTCGGTGAGGCGGCAGCGCTCCTCTACACCACAGGATCCGGAAGCGACCTGCGCTGGGGCAAATGGAACCTGGCAGCCCCGACCTGCCCCTTCAACCCGTTCCGCCCGGCAGAGACATTGTCGATCCAGATCTGGAACCTTCAGGTAAACGGTCAGGATAAGGCACTGGCGAACACCGCCTCCGCGGTTCTTATGATCCTGGTCCTGGCATTCAGCATCGGCGCGAACGTGTGGAGCCATCATCTGAAGAAAAAGAGCTCCGGCGAGGCAGCATAAGAAACATTCGGAAGAGGACCTCGATGACGATTCTTAAGGGAGAAGTAATGAAACCCTGAGGATGGCATATGAGAGTTTTAGAGAGGAAAACATATATGACTGATATGAAACCGAAATTTGATATCGAAAAGCTGAATCTGCATTACGGCGCGTTCCATGCGCTTAAGGACATCAACATGCAGATCAGCGCCCATGAGATCACCGCGTTCATCGGACCGTCCGGCTGCGGAAAATCGACATTTTTAAAGACATTGAACCGGATGAACGATCTTGTGGAGAATGTAAAGATCGACGGAAAAGTGGAGCTTGACGGACAGAACATCTTTAAGGATATGGACGCCATCACGCTGCGCCACAAGGTCGGCATGGTATTCCAGCAGCCAAACCCGTTCCCGAAGAGTATTTACGACAACATCGCCTATGGCCCGAGGATCTTCGGGATCACGAGAAAGGCGGATCTCGACGAGATCGTTGAGAAAAGCCTGCGTCAGGCGGCGATCTGGGATGAGCTTAAGGACCGCTTAAATAAGAGTGCCCTGGGACTTTCCGGCGGACAGCAGCAGAGACTCTGCATCGCGAGAACCCTGGCGGTGGAGCCGGAGGTGATCTTGATGGATGAGCCGACCTCCGCCCTGGACCCGATCTCCACATCGAAGATCGAGGACCTGGCGATGGAATTAAAGGATAAATACACCATCGTGATCGTCACCCACAACATGCAGCAGGCGGCGCGTATCTCTGACAAGACAGCGTTCTTTCTGTTAGGTGAGGTCGTCGAGTACAATAATACAGGTGATCTGTTTGCGAACCCGAGGGACGAACGGACAGAAAGCTACATCACAGGGAGGTTTGGCTGATTATGAGAGACGCGTTTTTAAAGCAATTGGAAGAGCTGCATAAGATGCTGGCGGAGATGGGACTGCTCTGCGAGAAAATGATCGACGGGACTTACGAGGCACTGATGCACATGGACCGGGAGCAGGCGGCGAAGATCCTGCAAGACGATGCGAACGTGGACTTAAAGGAGAGAGATATCGAGAGCAAGTGCTTGAAGCTTCTCTTAGAGCAGCAGCCGGTGGCGAGTGACTTAAGAAAGATCTCATCCGCATTAAAAATGATCACAGACCTGGAGCGTATCGGTGACCAGGCGGGCGATATCGCGGAGATCATCAAGACCGCAGACCTTCTTGAGCCGGTAAAGGCGACAAGACTCGGCGAGATGGCAAAAGCCGTTGCGTCCATGGTCCGCGAGAGCATCGAGAGCTTCGCAAACGAGGATCTCAGGAAGACAAAGGAAGTCATCGCCTACGATGACGTGATCGACGATATGTTCTCCCAGGTAAAGAAAGAACTGGCAGACGGCATCTTAAACGGCGAGGCAACCCAGGAACAGATCCTGGACATCCTCATGATCGCCAAATACTACGAGCGCATCGGCGACCACGCCACAAATATCGCGGAGTGGGCAGAGTATGCGATCACTGGGGTACATAGGAACAGTGAGCTGGAAGAGCATCTGTAAAAAGAGAAAAATTCTGAAACTGGAATTAAAACTGAAAAATCGGTAAAAACGATCCGAAATGGAAATAAAAAAGTGGAGAATCTGATCTGCAGGTTCTCCCTTCTTGTTTTAAGAGCAATAACGTTACTGTACACGGGTAGGAATTTTCTGAACTGAAAATTCCGTACGATACACTTCTGGTAGCAGATTTTGCCGATTTGGAATGCGAAGCATCGGCAAAATCACGTTACTGTACACGCATGCGCGTACAGTAACGCAATAACTGTGGATTTTGCCAGACAGCGAACATCTGCTTGCATAAGTATCCAAAATATGCTAAGATTCTTGCGTACACATGTTTTTCTGGGACGCACATATGGTAACGTGCCAGAGCAATCGATGAAACGTATGATTTCGGTAATAAAAAAGAAATTTTTAGCTTGCGAGGTCTGATATATGGAGAAAAAAAACAAATATTATGTGGTACGTGACAAAGCGCTGCCGGAAGTCCTTCAAAAAGTCGTTGAGGTGAAACGTCTGCTTGAGGCGGACAAGAACATGACGGTGCAGGAGGCGGCGGAGCAGGTGGGATTAAGCCGCAGTTCCTTCTATAAATATAAGGATGATATTCTTCCGTTTTCCGACAACACGAGAGGAAAGACCGTGACTCTTGTGACCCAGATGATGGACGAGCCGGGGCTTCTGTCTGACCTGCTCCACATCGTTGCGGATTACCGCGCGAACATCCTTACGATCCACCAGACGATCCCGGTAAACGGATCCGCGACGGTAACGCTCAGTGTGGAAGTCCTCTCCGACACGGGAAATGTTGCCGGTATGGTTGAGGAGATCGAGCACTTAAAAGGCGTACAGAATGTGAAAATTTTAGGAGTGGAGAAATAGACGGATGAAAGCGGCAATTATGGGATACGGAACCATCGGCTCCGGCGTGTATGAGGTTCTTGATAAGAACTGCAAAAGCGTAGAAAAAAAGGCTGGAGAGCCGATAGAAGTAAAATATATCCTGGATCTCAGGGAGTTTCCGGGAAGTCCTGTGGAGAAGCTTGTGATCCATGATGTGGAACAGATCGTAAATGACCCGGAGATCGGGATCGTTGTGGAGACCATGGGCGGAACAAAACCGGCCTACGAGTTTGTAAGGCGCTGCCTGCTCGCGGGAAAGCATGTGGTGACTTCCAATAAGGCACTGGTTGCGGCCAATGGGACAGAACTGATCCGGATCGCCGCGGAAAAGAACATCAGCTTCTTGTTTGAGGCGAGTGTCGGCGGCGGTATTCCGATCATCCGCCCGCTTGTGGAGTGTCTCGGCGGTGAGGAGATTTTAGAAATCTCCGGTATCTTAAACGGAACCACAAACTACATCCTCACAAAGATGAATGAGGAGGGATGGAGCTTCGAGGAGGCGTTAAAGCGCGCTCAGGAATTGGGCTACGCGGAGCGCAACCCGGAGACGGATATTGAAGGATATGACACCTGCAGAAAGATCGCGATCCTGACTGCGGTCGCAACGGGAAAAGAAGTAAACTACGAGGAGATCCCGACCCAGGGAATCACAAAAATCACTTCCATGGATTCCAGCTACGCGGCACATATGGGTGCGGCGATCAAGCTCTTCGGAACCAGCGTGAATAAAGATGGAAAGATCTATCTGGAGGTCGCGCCGGTCCTCGTGGACGCGAAGGACCCGCTGTATGCGGTGACAGATGTGTTCAACGGAATCCTCGTTGTGGGGAATATGCTGGGCGCGTCCATGTTCTATGGAAGCGGAGCAGGGAAACTGCCGACAGCCAGCGCCGTTGTCGGGGATATGATCTCCGCAGTCCGTTTCGGCGATGAGCCGGAGAAGATCGGCTGGAGCAGCGAGAAGCTTGAGGTACATCCGGCGGCTGAGCTTTCCAGAAAGTACTTTGCACGGTTTGAGGGTTCTGAGAGAGCAAAGAAAGAGGCCGTTGCGGCAGCTTTCGGTGACGTGAAATTTGTGACACTGGAAGGAACAGATGAGTTCGCGGTTCTGACCGGTGAGATGACAGGGGGAGAGTTCGACTCGGCAGCAGCAAAGGTCGGTGGACTGCGCCAGAAGATCGCAGCCAGATTATGATCCCGACATGGTTCCGGATGCCATGCCTGTTTCAGATGATGACCGGGCTTTACTGTCCGGGATGCGGGGGAACGAGAGCCGTCCGGGCACTCCTTTCAGGGCATCCGGTACTAAGCTTTCTGTACCATCCGGTGGTGCCGTATATGGCATCGGTAGCTGTGTGGGCTGCGGCTTCCTGGATCCTGTATTTTGCCACGGGAAACAGGAGATTCCGACCGGAGTTGGATGACCGGATCGCTTACGCAGCGGCGGGGATCGTGATCTTAAATTTTATCATAAAAAACGGACTTCTGGTGTTCGCCGGGATCGATGTGATCGGGCGGCTGCCGGGGGTGTGAGAATAGGGAGAAGACCTGGAGCGGGTACCGAAAGTGGTATCTGTTCTGGGTCTTTTTTGTTTCATGCCACAATTTTGCCGCAGATATGCCCTGTTTTGTGTGACATCCTTCACAGTTTGAACACAGGTCGAACACAGAGGAATCACAAGTTTCTGATAGAGTTTATTGCAGAAACGTAATAAACAGTAAGAAAAATGCAAGGAACCAGGAGTATATGTACTTTAAAAGTACAAAGATCCCGTGATGACGAGTGTACGCAGCAGTCAATGGAAATCAGGCAATGGATCTGGAAAGAGATGACCTGCAGGGGCTGATGATCTGGCGGTCAAGGCGGATGAAAGGAGAACGGAAATGAGAAGAGGAAAGATAATAGCGGTCAGTCTGACGGTCTGTGCGGTGGGGGCCGGAATGACGGTGAACGCTTACGCGGCCAGCACCACATTTGAAATGAGGAAGAAAGCGGTGAGCCTGCTTGGAATTATAACGACGAGTAATTACCAGGCGAATGTGACGAGAGGTGAATTTGCGGAACTCCTCGTAAAGGCATCGGACTACAAGGAGGCGGCAAACGCGGCGGGAACCGTATCTGTATTCGCGGATGTCTCCTCAAAATCCCAGTATTCTGCGGCGATCCGCACGGCGGCGACGAACTCCTGGATGTCCGGTTATCTCGGCGGAAACTTTAAGCCGGACGAGGGAGTTACGATGCGGGATGCCATCAAGGCAGTCCTGGGAGTCTTAGGATACACAAACGAGGATTTCTCCGGAAGTCTTCAGGAGAGCCGCCTTGCGAAGTTCAAGTCCCTGTCCCTGTATTCTGGGATCTATCGTGATCTTGACGAGGTCCTCACGAGGGAAGACTGCATCAACCTGTTCTATAACCTGATGAAGGCGAAGACAAAAGAAGGAAACCAGTACGGCAGTAAGATATTTGACCTGACCTACAATTCCGACGGCGAGATCAACACATCCTCGATCCTGGATAACAGTTTAAAGGGACCGAAGATCTTAGACAATGACAGCCGGAACTTAAAGAGTCTTGTTCCGTTTTCCCTGAAAGACGCTACCATGTTTTTAAACGGCGAGATGTCCGATGAGAGCGAGATCAACGATTACGCCACCGTGATCTATTACCACGAGGAGACAAAGATGATCTTCGCCTATTCCAACGGCGGCGAGAACAAAGGCGCCACGGAGGGCCGGATCAAGGCGATCTACTACGATTCCAGTGACCCGTTCACACCGGTGAAGGTGGTCTTAAACACCGATTACCAGGACAACGGCGGTGAGGGCGATGAGTTCCAGATCAGCGGGTCAGAGCTCCAGTATCTGTTCTCCGTCTACGGAGAGTTTGAGGTGGGTGACAAGATCGCAATCGTGTGGGAGAAGAGTGGAAGCGACGAGAATGCGACTTATACGGTTGTAGATGTTGTCGGAGATTATTGATTAGTTACGAATATACATATAATACATGAAATAGAAATACCGCAGAAGGAATGCGGGTAGAGAAAATTAAGGCAAGGAAATTCAGATCTGGAACATAGTTAAGAGAAGCGGAAGATTTCAATAGACAGGAAAGGAACGAGTATGGAGAACGAAAAGGTGGCCGCAGAGAAGAAACGGAAAAAACGGAAAGGAAAAAGCGGAAGGATCGTGATCGTGCTTATAGTGGTTCTGGCAGCGCTGCTTGGCGGATTTTTCCTCTATAAGAAAAAGACCTCGAGCCAGAAAAGTCAGGGTGACCAGTCCGTGTCAACGGCGACAGTGAAGCGGACGGACATCAGTTCAGAGCTCACGGCGTCCAGCTCCCTGTCACCGAAGGACACCTACGAGGTGACATCCCTGGTGGAAGGCGAGGTCATCGAGGCGAACTTTGAGGAGGGCGACGTGGTGGAAAAAGGCCAGATCCTCTACCGGATCGACGCGTCTTCCATGGACTCTGACCTGAGCTCCGCAGAGACAAGTCTCCAGCGCGCGAAGGAGAGTGCCCAGACGGCACAGTCCGATTACGCCGAGGAGATAGCGCGGATCGCCGGAAATACATACCGCTCCACAGCGTCCGGATATATCAAGACTCTCTATATCAAAGAGGGCGATAAGGTAAATAATGGAACGAAGATCGCGGATCTCTATGATGACTCTGTTATGAAGATCACAGTCCCGTTCCTCTCAGGCGAGGCGGCGGAGATCAACGTAGGTGACGAGGCGGCAGTGACTTTGGAGGACATCGGCGAGCAGATCTCCGGAACCGTCACGGTTGTCAGCAGCATGGAGGAGACACTCTCCGGAGGACGTCTCGTGAAGAACGTGACGGTCGAGGTATCAAACCCAGGCGGACTCACGACAGACACCGCGGCATCCGTGACCGTTGACGGATTTGTGTGCAGTGCCGAGGGAACATTCAAAGCGAAAACGGAGACAACTCTCAGCGTGGAGCTCTCCGGAAACAAGAGTCTCGAGATCGAGAATCTTCTGATCCATGAAGGTTCTTATGTGGAGAAAAACTCCGAGCTGTTCCAGGTGACCACAAAGACGGCGGAAGAGTATTTAAAGGAATTCAAGGACGCGGTAGAGAGCGCGGATGATAACCTGGAAAACGCGGAGAACAAACTGGGCAATACCCAGGACAGTGTGGATGACTACACGATCACAGCGCCGATCTCGGGGACAGTGATCACAAAAAACGCGAAGGTTGGGGATAAGATCTCCAAGAGTTCCAGCGGAACGACCACCATGGCGGTGATCTACGACCTGTCCACCATGACACTGGAGATGTCCGTGGATGAACTCGATGTCTCAAGCATCAAGGTCGGACAATCTGTGGAGATCACGGCAGACGCGGTGGAAGGTGAGACATTCACAGGAACCGTCACAAATGTGAGTCTGCAGAGCAGCTACTCCAACGGTGTCACAAACTATCCGGTGACAGTGACTCTGGATGATACGGGAAGTCTTCTTCCGGGCATGAACGTGGATGCGAAGATCATTCTCGACAGCTCTGAGAATGCTCTGGTGATCCCGGCCAGCGCGCTGATGCGTGGAAACAGAGTGTATGTGAAGAAGAGTTCGGACAGCACAGAAAATGCTGATACACAGAGAAATGACAGTTCAGATAATGTGGGTGACGCAGATTCAGAGAGAAAGAACCATGGAGATGGAACTCTGAATGCAGATCCAGTGGATAGACAGTCGGATGCAGGCGCAGAGGCAAGTGGCAGTTCCAAAGGTTCCGGTACGGATAATTCCAGCTCTAAGAGCAACGGCTCCGGAAAATCCGGCAGCAGCAACGTCCCGGACGGCTTTGAGGTGGTCCAGGTGACAACTGGAATCATCAACGACGATTATGTGGAGATCCTTTCCGGCCTCTCTGAGGGGGACGAGGTCTACATTTCCTCCGATTCCGGAAGCTCGACGCAGACCGATCAGATGCAGATGGGCGGCATGGGCGGTCCTGGCGGTGATATGGGCGGAGGCGCACCGGGCGGTCCTGACGGAAACGGAGGTCCTGGCGGCAGCAACGGTGGCAGCGGACGAAGATCCCAGTAGTGTATAGGAGATAAATTGTATGGAAAAGACTGAATTCTCAATACAAATAGATACCGCAGAAGAGCCGATGAAACAGGAAGAGGCAGTTTCAAAAGTTCATGAGAAGTTGGAAAAGCAGGAACCTCTGATAGAGCTGCGCAATATCTACAAGATCTACTACATGGGCGACGAGGAAGTCCACGCCAACGACGGCATCAGCCTTTCCATCAACAAAGGCGAGTTCGTCGCTATCGTCGGCAAATCCGGAAGCGGAAAATCAACCCTGATGAACATCATCGGCGCCCTGGATGTCCCGACGGAGGGCGAATATTTCCTCGGCGGCGAGGACGTGGCGGATATGTCCGACAACGAGCTGGCGGAGATCAGAAACCGCATGATCGGCTTTATCTTCCAGCAGTACAACCTGCTTCCAAAGTTAAATCTCTTAGAAAACGTGGAACTTCCGCTTCTCTACGCCGGTTATGACAAAAAGGAACGTCGGGAGCGGGCTATGAATTCCCTGAAAAGGGTCGGTCTCGACGAAAAATGGAAGAATCTTCCGAACCAGCTCTCCGGCGGCCAGCAGCAACGAGTCTCCATCGCGCGGGCTCTCGCAGGAGATCCGTCCTTAATCCTGGCGGATGAGCCCACGGGTGCCCTGGACTCCAGGACAGGCCGGGAAGTGCTTGATTTTTTAAAGAAACTCAATGAAGAAGGAAACACGATCGTCATGATCACCCACGACAGCTCCATCGCCCTGGAGGCGAAGCGGGTGGTGCGGATCCATGACGGAAAGATCAATTTCGACGGGGATGTGAAAAAGTATGCTGCAATCATTTAAAATGGCGTTAAAAAGTATCTGGGGCAACAAAATGCGGTCCTTTTTGACGATGCTCGGAATCATCATCGGCGTCGCGTCGGTGATCATCCTGGTCAGCATCGTCAACGGCTATATGTCCTACATGGTGGAGAGCTTTTCTTCCATGGGCGTAAACCAGATCACGGTCCAGTACAAGGCGGTGTCCTCAAGAACCATCGATGTGGACGAATTTTATGAGTTCTACGAGGAACACTCAGACCTCTACGAGAACATGTCCCCGAACGTGTCCGTCAGCGTCACGGTAAAACATGACTCTGACACCATGGATTCCACCAGTGTCGGCGGCTACAGTGAGGATTATCTCGCAATCAAGGACTACGAGATCGAGTATGGCAGAAATCTCCAGTACTCCGACATGGAGGCGAGACGAAAAGTCGCGGTCATCGGCGCCTACGTGGCGGAGGAGCTCTACGGCGGCTCCCAGAACGCCGTGGGCGAGACGGTCAAGTTAAACGGTGACAGCTACACCATCGTAGGCGTTGTGGAACGGCAGACGGAGAGCAGCTCTGAGTTCGATGACGGATGTATGGATGACTTTGTGTGGATCCCGTATTCCAGAGCTGTGAAGATGGCGAGAAATGCTGTGATCAACAACTATATCTTCACATCGCGGGACATCAACGACACGGAAACATGTACGACAGAACTTAAAAATTTTCTCTATGAAAAGATGAAGAGCGAAAACCTCTACACGGTGACAGCAATGAGCTCCCTTCTCGATTCCTTAAATGAGCAGATTGCCATGATGAGCATGATGCTGGGCGGTATCGCGGGTATCTCCTTGTTAGTTGCAGGCGTCGGTGTCATGAACATCATGCTGGTGTCCGTGACAGAGAGAACCAGGGAGATCGGCATCAGGAAGGCCCTCGGCGCAAAGAAGAGCGTGATCATGTTGCAGTTCGTCATCGAGGCGCTGGTCACAAGCTCCATCGGCGGAATCATCGGAATCATGATCGGAGCCTTAGCAAGTACGGGAATCGGTGCCATCATGGGAATCGACGCGCCGCCAACCATGACGGCAGTTGTGATCTCGTTTAGCGTTTCTGTTGCCATCGGACTGATCTTTGGTTACATGCCGGCGAGCCGGGCGGCGAAGCTGAATCCGATCGACGCACTGAGGACAGACTAAAACTACACAGAAAATGACAGGATCAACGGTAAATATGGAAAATGGAAGAATAATAGGAAAATGCAGATTCTAAGCCTCAAACTGCCACGGATTTGCCGCTAAAAGACAGAATATCGTAAGTTGACGGGAGATATTGTCCAACCTTATAATATAGTTAAAGAAAGATACTTGAGGGGAGGCAATCCTATGGCAGAAAGAAAATGGAAAAAAATAAGTACATGGATGGCCGCATGGGTCATGGCGGTCGTGTTTGCGGTATCCGGGGCGCAGACAGCGTTTGCGGCGACCAGTTATGTGAATAGTGTCAGCATCACGCTGGATGTGACACCGACGGTGGGGGAATCCCTGCCGGATCTTGATGTGGGATACAATTCTGATAACTGCGAGGTATCGATCCCGAACAACGATAAATATGATATCGTATCCGCAAAGTGGTCTTCCACAAAGAACGACGTGAAGATCGGCGGAACCTACACCATGAAAGTTACTTTAAAGACTTTAAATGACTATAGGTTCAGCAGCAGCTCCTACACTTCCTCAAAGGTAAAGGTAAAGAACGGAACTTTTGTCAGCGCTTCGAGAACATCTTCCGACCGTCTGGTGGTTACCGTAAAGACAAAACCGGCAAAGGGCGATCTTGACGCGCCGGGGGAGGCATACTGGCAGACCACAAAGTCCGGAAGCTCCGATCTCGGACTCGCGAAGTGGGAGGCCGTTGAGGACGCGTCCTACGAGGTGTACCTCTACCGCGGCAGCAAGAACGTCTACAAGAGCGGCGAGATCCACACCAGCAGCTGTGATCTCTTTTCGTATATGAGCTCCAAGGGAACCTACACCTTTAAGGTGCGCGCGCTCCCGTCAAACGATGAGGTATCCAAGTACGCGTCAAAGAGCGACTGGACCATATCCGATGAGGTCTATATCGATGAGAATGACGCGGCGAGAGCGGCAAAGAAAAAGCCGTCAAGCGGCAACAACAGCAGCACAAATAATTCCGGAAATTCCCAGCAGGCCCCGTCAAATGTGAATGTGGTCGGCTGGATCCTCGACGGAAACCGCTGGTATTATCGTTACCCGGACGGAACTTATTTAAAGAACGGCTGGGGATTTATCGGAAATATCTGGTACTTATTTGACGCAAACGGAATGATGCTCACCGGCTGGCAGATGAAGAACGGCGTTTATTACTACATGAACGGTGACGGAAAGATGCAGACGGGCTGGCTTCTCTACAACAATACCTGGTATTATCTCTCCGAGAGCGGAGCTATGGTGACCGGCTGGATCACGCTGGGTGATAAGGCTTATTACCTCGGCGGCGACGGCGGAATGCTCACAGGATGGCAGAACATCGACGGACAGATCTACTACCTGTATCCGGATGGACATAAGGCGGTCAATGAAGTGATCGATACCTTCTATGTAGATCAGGACGGTATCTGGAGAAAACCGCAGTAAAGATCTGAACCTGCGAGGCATGCGGTTATGCGGTGAAAATCGTCGGAATATTTTCCAGCAGACTGAAAATACAGGAAAGGAGCACCTTATGAGACAGAAAACTTTTGGAAAATGGCTTGCGGCAGCAGGAATTCTGATGGCGATGACGATATGGATGGTTCTTCCTGCACTGGCTGCGCCGACGGTGAATTCTATAAGGATCACCTTTAAAGACAAGTATGAAGATCCCGGCGTGATCGAGGAGCCGGAGATCAGCTGCGGCAGCTACGGGATCGAGATCACATCCGTGGAGTGGAGCAAGGATGTAGAAAAATGGAATCCTGGAACGAAAGTGACGGCAACGCTGATTCTTTCCTCCAGCGGAAGAGAGTTCTCCTCCAGCTACGGTTCAAAGTCCTGCCAGATCTCCGGTGCGACGTTGAGTAAGGCAGTGAAAGTGGATGATGACCTGAAGGTCACAGTCACTTACTACCCGGTAGTCTGGCTGGAAACTCCGGATGAAGCCGGATGGAGCGCTTCGAATCATATGAAAGCGGTCTGGAAGAAAGTCGATTACGCGACGGGATATCAGATCCGCCTGTACCGGGATGACTATTATCTCCGGACTATCGATGCGACGGGAACCAGCAAGGACCTCTCCGAGTATATGGGAAGAGAGGGAAACTACTATTACGAGATCCGCGCGGTGGGAAAGACAACGAACGATGCGAAGTACCGCAAGAGCAGCGAGTATATCGTCTCCTCCGACCGCTACCTGGATGACCTGGGTGACACGGAGGGCAGCTGGAAGAATTACGCGGATGGAAAGAAATATGTGGACGAGAATGGTCAGATCGTGACCTCCCAGTGGTACCGGATCCTCGGAACCTGGTATTATTTCGACGAGAACGGATACATGGTGACGGGATGGAGACTGGTCAATAATAAGTGGTATTACCTCGAAAGTGACGGAAAGATGGTGACCGGCTGGAAGCAGGTTGGCGGTGTCTGGTACTACATGGATGCCGATGGAGCGATGGCAACAGGCTGGCGTCAGACTGCACCGGGACAGTGGTATTACCTGAACGCGAACGGAGCGATGGCAGCGTCCACTGTGATCGACGGATATACGTTGGATGCATCGGGGCTCTGGGTAAGTTAGAAAGGAATGATGGGCGGCATGTCATGGGAGAAATCCTGTGGCATGCCGTTTTCACATATCTGAAAAGGTAAGCTCCTGGAACCATGCGAAAACACTTGACTTACTATGAGATATCAACTAAAATTTAGAAACGTGTAAACATTTGTCGCGGCAGCCTGAAGGTGTATGCGGCGCCGCAGTCACTCGAAGTTTATGAAAAACGAGAAAGGATTTCTATGGGAATCATTAAAGCAGTGAACCTGATCTTTGACTATATCAGGCACGATGAAGAGGAAGACAAGGATGAGGTCAGCCATGCGTTAAAGGGCGTCTCTCTGGACATCAAGGAAGGCGATTTCGTAGCGATTTTAGGACACAACGGATCCGGAAAATCCACATTCGCGAAGCTGATGAACGGAATCCTGCTTCCAACGGATGGAACCGTCTATATTTCTAAAATGAGGACGGACGACGAGGAGCATCTCTGGGATGTACGAAAGACGGCGGGAATGGTATTCCAGAACCCGGATAACCAGATCATCGGAAACGTGGTGGAAGAGGACGTTGGATTCGGCCCGGAGAATATGGGAGTTCCGACGGAGGAAATCTGGGCGCGGGTCGACAAGAGCCTTGAGGCGGTGGGGATGACAGCATACAGACTTCAGTCTCCGAATAAGCTTTCCGGTGGACAGAAACAGCGCGTGGCCATTGCTGGCGTTATGGCGATGAAGCCCCGGTGTATCGTTCTGGACGAGCCGACAGCGATGTTAGACCCGAACGGACGCCGCGAGGTCATTAAAACGGTTCATGAACTGAACCGTCAGGAAGGGATCACGGTAGTTCTGATCACCCACTATATGGAAGAGGTCATTGACGCAGACCGCGTGGTCGTTATCGACGGTGGACATGTCGTGATGGACGGAACCCCGAAAGAGGTCTTTTCCAGAGTCAAGGAACTGAAAAAATACAGCCTCGATGTGCCGCAGGTAACGGAACTGGCAGATGAATTAAAGGAAGCCGGAATGGATCTTCCTTATGGAATTCTTTCCATCGACGAGCTTGTGGATGAACTTGTTCCGCTCTTAAAATAGTGGAGAAATGGTGGAAATATGGCAATCGAAATTAAACACTTGAATCATATATACGGGCAGGGAACGATCTTTGAGCAGTATGCCTTAAAGGATGTAAATCTTACGATCCATGATGGCGAGTTTATCGGCCTCATCGGTCATACCGGATCCGGAAAATCAACCCTGACCCAGCATTTAAACGGACTTTTAAAGGCAACGAGCGGAGATATCCTTTATAACGGAGAAAGTATTTATAAAGAGGGATATTCCATGAAAGAGCTCCGCAGCCATGTGGGGCTGGTTTTCCAGTATCCGGAGCACCAGCTGTTTGAGGTGGACGTATTCTCAGATGTCTGCTTTGGACCGAAGAATCTGGGACTCCCGAAGGAGGAGATCGAGAAGCGCGCGAAAGAGGCGCTGGACATGGTGGGACTCGATGAGAGCTTTTATAAGCAGTCTCCCTTCGACCTTTCCGGAGGTCAGAAACGCCGAGTGGCCATCGCAGGCGTTCTGGCGATGAAACCGGAGGTCCTGATCTTAGATGAGCCGACAGCCGGTCTCGACCCGAAAGGACGCGACGACATTTTAGGACTCGTACAAAAGCTCCATAACGAGCAGGGGTTGACGATCATTCTCGTCTCCCACAGCATGGAGGATGTGGCGCGATATGTGTCCCGTCTTGTGGTCATGAACCACGGCGAGAAGGTCTTCGACGGAACTCCGAAGGAGGTATTCCGCCATTATAAAGAGCTGGAAGCCATCGGCCTTGCGGCACCGCAGATCACCTATGTGGTGCACAAGCTGATCGACAAGGGGATCCCGCTGGATCCGGATATCACGACGGTGGAAGAGGCGAAGAATGCAATCCTTAAGATCTGGCGCGAAAAGTATGGAAAAAGTTCCGGAAATGCAGCGCAGGTAAGCGCGGCCGGAGCGGATTCCGAGAACGCAGATCATGGGAACGCCACTGGAACAGCCTCTGAGAAGGCAGACAGCACAGAAAAGACAGCCGGGGAGGAAACGACATGTTAAGAGATATCACGCTTGGACAGTACTACCCGGTAGATTCCCTTCTTCACAGGCTGGATCCACGAACAAAACTCTTTGGAACGCTTGTATACATTGTAACACTATTTATTGCGGACAATATCTGGGCATACCTTGCGGCGACGATCTTTCTGATCGCGGCGATCAAGCTCTCCAATGTCCCGGTAAAATTCATGGTGCGCGGCTTAAAATCCATCGTGTTCCTGCTTCTCATCAGCGTCAGCTTCAACCTGTTCCTGACGCCGGGTACCCCGATCTTTAAGATCGGTTTCCTGCAGATGACCTGGGAAGGTCTCCGGTTTGCGGCATTTATGGCGATCCGTCTTGTTTACCTCGTTATGGGATCCACGATCCTGACGCTCACAACGACGCCGAACCAGCTGACAGACGGTCTGGAAAAGAGCCTTGGCTTTTTAAAGAAGGTCGGCGTTCCGGTCCACGAGGTGTCCATGATGATGTCCATTGCGCTCCGGTTTATCCCGATCCTGATCGAGGAGACAGATAAGATCATGAAAGCGCAGATGGCGAGAGGCGCTGATTTCGAGAGCGGAAACCTGATCCAGAAGGCGAAATCCATGGTACCGCTTCTTGTACCACTTTTCGTATCCGCATTCCGCCGTGCCACGGACCTCGCGATGGCCATGGAGGCGAGATGCTACCGCGGCGGCGAGGGCAGAACAAAGATGAAACCGCTTAAGTACGCGAAGAGGGACCGTATGGTTTATGGGGCGTATCTGGTGTATTTTGCGGCGGCGATCGTGCTGAAGGTTTTGCTGTAGAAGATGATTAACTCCGGTTTCGATGAAAAGCAGCGCTAAAGCCCGGATATGACGGGGAACAGCACCGCGTGGAAAATGGTCGAAATCGGGAACTTGATATTCAGAGAAATAGAATTGCCCGGATTTTCCGGACAGCAGAAGGAAAACAATAAAGCTATGAGACGAATCAAACTGACGGTGGCCTACGACGGCACCGCATACAAGGGCTGGCAGCTCCAGCCCAACGGCGTTACCATAGAGGAGATGTTAAATAAGGCTCTTTCGGATCTTCTGAAAGAGCCTGTCTGCGTCATTGGGGCAAGCCGGACTGACTCCGGTGTCCATGCAAGAGGAAACGTGGCGGTCTTCGACACGGAGAGCCGGATCCCGGGAGATAAATTCTGTTACGCGGTAAACCGCGGACTTCCGGAGGATATTCGTGTGGTGGAATCCGAGGAGGTTCCCCTGGACTGGCATCCGAGAAAGCAGAACTGCGTAAAGACCTATGAGTATCAGATCTTAAACTGTAAGATCGAGATCCCGACAAGACGCCTCTACGCCCATTTCTGCTATTACCCGTTAAACGTGGAAAAGATGAATGAGGCGGCAAAATATCTCATCGGGGAACATGATTTCATCAGCTTCTGCGCCGCAAACCACCAGGCGGAGGAGACGGTCCGGACGATCTACGGGGCCGAGGTGAAAAAGAATGATGAGGACATCGTAACGATTCGCCTTTGCGGCAGCGGATTCCTCTACAACATGGTGCGGATCATCGCGGGAACTCTGTTAAAAGTCGGAACCGGCGAGTGGGAGCCGGAACATGTGAAAGAGGTACTGGAGGCGAGAAACCGCAAAGAAGCGGGACAGACTGCTCCGGCGAAGGGGCTGACACTTGTGGGAATCGAGTATGAGAGGGAGATCCCAAAGGAGATCACCTCGAGAAATGAACATTGGGACGCTGTTCTGGACCAGAGTAAACTGGAATCCGACGGAATCTCCTGCGTCCGGATCAGGTTCTCCGAACCGGAAGAACTCCCCCGCCTGATCCGCCGCATGGTGCATCAGGCATACCGGAATGGGGCGAAGGAAGTGTTTGTGACGATTCCGGATGGATATGAGGTGTCGGAGACGGAAAGTTATGGATATTACCGACTCCGCAGGCTGGATGACGGCAGCTACGGAACGGAATATACGGGGAGGGCGCTATGAACCAGGTACTGATCCAGTTGATCTATTTTGTGATCTATTCTGTTGTGTTCCTGGTCATCGGAAAGCTCTCCTTTTCGGAAAGCGATTCTCTCTCCAAGTTTTTCGTCGGTGAGAGAAAAAATGACGAAAAACGCCTGTTTTTCACATTTGTCGGAACCTGGGTCTCCGCGGCGACGATTCTGGGATTTACGGGAAACGTATACCACAGCGGACTCTCTGTCATCGCGTCGTCGGTCATCCCGTGGTTTATCGGCGCGGGTCTCCTGTATCTGATGACGGACCGGCTATACGAGAATGATGTCCTGTCGATCCCACAGCTGATTGGAAAAAAGCATGATTCAAAATTTCTGCAGGCAGCATCGGCCATTTTTATGATCTGCGGCTATATTTTCTATCTGATGATCCAGATCAAGGGATTTGGCATCGCGGTATCCAGCCTGCTGAATATCAATTACAAGGTGGCTGTCTTTCTTGTCTATCTTTTTATCCTCTATTCGAGCTTCGGCGGCTTTAACTCCGTCACGAAGTCGGACTGCCTCAATCTGATTATGCTCTCTGTGAGCATCGGGGTTCTGTATCTGGTTATCGTAAAAAATGTTCCGGGACACTGGTTTTTGACGGATCAGACTGTGCATGAACTCATAAAGAGCAAGGGCGTTTTTGAAAATCAGACAGCGGAGATTGGAATCTTCGTATATATCTCCATGTTCTTCGGCTGGGGAATGGGACTGGCGTCGAATCCCCAGTATATGGTCAGGATCCTGGCGGCGAAGGATAAAAAGACTGCAAAACATATGATCCTGCATGCACTGATATTCCTGTGCGTGCTGTACTTTGCACTGACCCAGATCGGTCTCGGACTGCGGATCATCTTTCCGCAGCTGAAAAATTACTGCTCCGCGGATGACGTATTTATCTATGCGGTGGTCAATCTCATGAACACACCGTTCAGCGGTTTCTTCCTGATCAGCGTGATCGGCGCCTGCGTCTCAACGGCGAACTCCCAGCTTCACCTGATCGGCTGCATGCTGTCCTACGACGTGGCTTCCCAGCTCACAAAAAAGAAGATGTCGGAGGAGCAGATCCTCATCCTGGCGCGGGTATTTATCTTCATAGGTGGCACGGCTGCACTGATCTTATCCGTAAATCCGCCGGAGGACATGCTGTCCTTCGGAGCGGACATCTGGGGATTATTCTCGGCGGCGCTTGCCCCTCTGATCTACGGTGGACTGTACTGGAAACGGAGAACGAAAGCCGGGGCGGTGGGAGCGTTCTTTACGGGACTTATCTGCTCTGTCCTGTTCTGGAAAATGGATCTCCGGATATACTGGGCATTTCCGGCAACACTGTGCGCGGCGGCAGTCTATGTTGTGATCCCGATGTTTGAGAAGAAAAGAGGGGCAGAAGAATGAGCGGAAAGAAAAAACAGCTGTTTCGATCATGGTTCTGCAGGATCGAGCATGAGGTCATGCTGCCGTTCATCATGGTAGGGATCCTGGTCATCTGTGCATTCTGCGCTATTTCGGTGTGTAATGGATATACAGAAAAGCTTAAGGACAGAAAAGAGTACGCGAGGACTGCGATCCGCAGCATGGAGGCGGATATCTACTATCTGCATGGAAAACTGAGTGAAGAGGAGATCCGGCAGAAGTATAAGTTCTATCATGATCCGGCGGTGCGGATCCTGGCTGCCGACGGCACGATCATCACGGGGGACGAGGAGATCCCGGACGGAAATATGGAACTCCTGTACGCGGACAGTGGAAATTCCCTGGGGTGGCGTCTGGAATACTGGATGGATAAAAAGTCATTCGAGAACGCGATCCTGGAAGAACAGAATTACGTCATTGTGGGCGCTGTGGCCAGTCTCCTGATCATCGTCCAGGTCAGCGTGTTCCTCGCCTGGAGTCTCACAAAACCGATCCGCAGCATGGGCGCGGCGTGTAAAAAGCTCGATGAGAACAAGGACGGGTTCCGGGAGTACAGCTTTCCGGAGACAGCGAGAAAGGACGAGATCGGCCAGCTGGCGAGAACTTTTGAGAATCTTCTGAAAAACCTTGATAATTACACAAAAATGGAGTATACGAGCCGGATGTCATCGGCGCTGGCCCACGAGATCAAAAATCCGCTGGCCGGGATCCGTTCCGGGATCCAGGTCCTGGGCGGACGGGCGGTGAAGGAGAATGAAAAGCTTCTCTGCGACAGCATGCTCCATGAGATCGACCGGGTGACCGGGCTGATCAATGACCTGTTTACGCTGTCGGTGAAGAAGGAAAACCACAGACATGTTTTTCAGGCGGATGTGCTGCTGCGGGAGGTGGCATCCATCTATGCGAAGGAGTGCGAACAGCAGAATGTCGCGTTCAAGACAGACTGCGCGGCGTGTGAAGTGTTTGCCGATGAGAATGAAATGCGCCAGATGCTGTACAATCTTCTGACGAACAGCATGCGGGCGGTCAGCCGGGACGGCACGGGGAAGATCCGTCTCTCAGTGTCTTCCGACGGAGGCATGACTACATTCTGCGTCTCCGATAACGGAAAAGGAATGAATGAAGAGGAACTGAAACGCGCAAGAGAACCGTTCTACACGAAGAGCATTAACGGCGTCGGGCTCGGTCTGGCGATCGTAAACCGGCTGATCGGGCAGAACCACGGCAAAATGGAAATGGAAAGCGCTCCGGGCTGCGGAACGACGGTGCGCCTGATTTTTGAAAGCAGGGATGAACATGAAAAAGATACTGATCGTTGATGATGAATTTCTGATCCGGTTTACGCTGGAGGAAGGTCTGAAGGACCGGGGATACGAGACCCAGTCGGCGGAAACGGTGAAGGATGCTCTCGAGAAGATGAAAACATTCCATCCGCAGGTGATCCTCCTGGATAATCGCCTGCAGGACAGCCTCGGGATCGACGAGATCTCCACGTTCCGTTCCGCCGATGAGGAGGTCCAGGTGATCCTGATGACGGCGTACGGCTCTGTCGCGCAGGCGGTGGAGGCGACGAAGCGCGGCGCTTACGACTATATTTTAAAGCCCTTTGATATTGACGAGATCGACCGGATCGCCAGCCGCTGCATTGGTCAGATGCAGGATCGGGAATCCCTGGAGTTTCTAAAGGGAAAAACGCAGGAATTTATCGGAGTCAGCGACGCCGCGATGCGGATCCGGCGCCACATCGAACTTCTCGGAAAGAATTCCTCGGTGAATGTTCTGATCCGGGGCGAGACCGGAACCGGAAAAGAGGTTGCAGCGTCCCTGATCCATGCCTGCAGCGACCGGCGGGACCACCTGATGGTCCGCATCAACTGCGGCGCGATTCCGGAACATCTGATGGAGAGCGAGCTCTTTGGCTATGAGCGGGGGGCCTTTGCGGGCGCGATGAAGACGAAGAAAGGCCTGATCGAGCTGGCAGCAGGCGGAACCGTGTTCTTGGATGAGATCGGGGAACTTCCGCTGTCCATGCAGACAAAGATCCTAACGTTCCTGGACCATAAGAAGTTCAAGCGTGTGGGTGGCCTTGAGGACATCGAAGTGGATGCCCGGGTGATCGCGGCGACAAACCGGAATCTGGAACATGCCGTAAAGCAGGGGGAATTCCGGGAAGATCTTTTCTACCGGATCAATGTCATGGAGCTTGTGATCCCGCCGTTGAGGGATCGGAGAGAGGATATTCCGGCGCTATGCGATTATTACCTGAAATATTATAACGGCATGTTTGGAAAGAATATCACCCATGTGGATCCTGATTTTATGCGGGAACTGCTTTTGTATGACTGGAAAGGGAATGTTCGGGAACTGAAAAATATTTTCGAGCGCTGCTTCTTATTCTGTCAGGGGGACGTGCTTGAAAAACATGTGGAATTAAAGCGGGTAGACTGGAAAGATGATACCCGGACAGGAGAGCCGTTTGCGTTAAAGGATCTTCGGAAAGGACCGATCAGTCTCGATCAGGAGGTCTCCATGCTGGAACAGATCTACATGGACCAGGCCCTGAAGCTCTGCGGAAACAACGTGACAAAAGCGGCGGCCCTTTTGGGGATCACGAGATTCTCCATGAAGAGAAGACTTGATAAGGAAGACTGAAATCTTACGGCCCGCACGGCAAGGTGGCAGACCTGCTGAACAATTGAAAACGTGCAAAAATTCACATCGTGCGAAATCGCTCGCTAAAACTGAGCGGATTCGCACGATTTTTTTGAAAATTTCAAAAAAATTTTTCAAAACTGAAAAATATAGTTGAATATCGCTAAAAAGTCAGATAAAATCAAGGCATCAGTTGTAGAAAAGATACGAAAGGGGTACTCATTTATGGGGGAAAAGAAAAAACACAGCAACATGACGACCTTGATGGGAGCTGCGTTCCTGATGGCGACATCCGCGATCGGACCGGGATTCTTGACACAGACTTCCACATTTACGGCTCAGTATAAAAGCGTTTTCGCGCTTGTGATCGTCTGTACGATCCTGTTGGATGTGACGACACAGTTAAATATCTGGTCGGTGATCGGTGTGTCCGGCATGCGCGGACAGGATATTGCAAATAAAGTCCTTCCGGGACTCGGGTATTTTATCGCATTCATGGTTGCGCTTGGCGGTCTGGCATTCAACATCGGAAATGTCGGAGGCGGCGCCCTGGGACTTAACGTATTGTTCGGAATTCCGACGACGGTTGGAACCTTTATCGCGGGAATCATCGGAATCCTGATCTTCCTCTCCAAGGACGCGAAGACCAGCATGGATAAGCTGACAAAATATCTTGGAAGCATCATGATCATCGTTGTTCTCTATGTGGCAATCAAATCCAAACCTCCGGTAGGGGACGCTGTGAGCAGTATTTTCCATCCGGGCGATGTGGGTGCTCTTGTTCTTCCGCTCATCACGCTTCTCGGAGGAAGCTGCGGCGGATATATCACATTCTCCGGTGCGCACCGTCTTCTTGACGCCGGATATTCCGGAAAGAAAGATCTTCCGCATGTACGCCAGTCCGTTTTAATGGGTGTCAGCGTTTCCGGAATCATGAGGATCCTGCTGTTCCTTGCGGTTCTCGGTGTCGTGACAGCAAATCCGGATGTGACACTTGATGCTTCAAACCCGGCAGCAGACGCGTTCCGTCTCGGAGCGGGCGTGATCGGATATAAGATCTTTGGTCTTGTCCTTTTCTTCGCCGCTACCACATCCGTCATCGGCGCTGCTTATACATCCGTTTCTTTCTTAAAGACTCTTCATCCGTTTATTATGAAGAACGAAAAGTGGTTCGTGATTGGATTTATCACAGCCTCCACACTGATCATGGCGATCCTCGGAAAGCCGGCAGCACTTCTTGTACTTGCAGGCGCTTTAAACGGACTGATCCTTCCGCTGACACTCTTAACGATCCTTCTTGCGAGCAGAAACAAGAAGATCGTCGGCGAGGATTACAAGCATCCGACGATCCTCATCGTTTTAGGTGTATGCGTGGTACTGCTCACAGGATTCTCCGGAATCAAAGCTCTTCCGGGAATCTTAAAGATGTTTGGTTAATTATGTATTGAGATTGTGACGCAAGTCGTTTAAAATAGTAGATAGGAAATTTAGAAAATACCGGCAGGGAAAGCAAGGAGGAAATATTATGTACCGTGTAGACTTAAACAGTGACCTTGGAGAAAGCTTTGGAAATTATACGATCGGAATGGATGAGGAGATCTTAAAATACGTCTCCTCCGCAAACGTGGCATGTGGCTGGCACGCAGGTGACGCGATGGTGATGGAAAAGACCGTTGCTCTGGCGAAAGAGTTCGGAACAGCCGTCGGCGCACACCCGGGATTCCCGGACCTTGTGGGATTTGGACGCCGCAATATGGCAGTGACACCGGACGAGGCGAAAGCGTATGTCCGCTACCAGCTCGGCGCTCTCATGGCGTTCTGCACCGCTCACGGAGTAAAGATCCAGCATGTAAAACCGCACGGCGCTCTTTATAATATGGCAGCTGTTGACGAGAAGTTAGCCATCGCGATGTGTGAGGCAGTTTATGAGGTAGATAAGGACATCATCTTCATGGGACTTGCAGGTTCCAAGATGATCACGGCAGCAGAAAAAGTCGGTCTCCGCGCTGCAAGTGAGGTCTTCGCTGACCGCGCTTACAACGATGACGGAACTCTCGTATCAAGAAAGCTTCCGGGTGCAGTGATCAAGGACAAAGACCTTGCGATCAAACGTGTGATCCGTATGGTAAAAGAAGGAAAAGTCGAGTCCATCAACGGAAACGATATCGCGATCAAGGCAGACACTATCTGCGTTCACGGAGATAACCCAAAGGCATTGGAGTTCGTAAAGAATATCCGTGAGACACTGATCGCGGAAGGCGTCGAGATTAAAAATTTAAGTTTATAGGAAAAAGAGTGCAGCTGTTTGACATCTTACAAATGTCAAACAGCCGCAAATGTATAGAGAGGAGACTCGCTGTGGGAAATGTAAGATATCTGGTTTCCGGCGACTGTGCAGTCACCGTGGAATTTGGAAATGAGATCAGTCCGGAGATCAACCGGAAGATCCGCGCGTTCAAGATCGCGTTAGAGAAAGAACAGATCGAAGGAATCGTAGAGACTGTGCCGACCTACCGTTCCCTTCTTGTTGTATACAAGCCGGAAGTGATCCGGTTCTCAGCACTGACAGAAAAATTTGAGCAGGTTCTGTCCTCCATGGGCAGCATCCAGATCCCGCCGCCAACGGTGATCGAGATCCCGGTGCTTTACGGCGGGGAGATGGGACCGGACCTTGCGAATGTGGCAGAGCATAACGGACTTACGGAAGAGGAAGTCGTAAAGATCCACTCCTCCGAAGAGTACCTGATCTATATGCTGGGATTTATCGCGGGATTCCCGTACCTCGGCGGCATGGACAAGCGTATCGCGACTCCGCGTTTGAAGAGTCCGCGCGTAAAGATCGAGGGCGGCTCCGTGGGAATCGCCGGAGAGCAGACTGGAATCTATCCGGTGGCATCCCCGGGCGGCTGGCAGCTCATCGGAAGAACTCCGTTAAAGCTGTATGATTCCGAGCGGGAAAAACCGGTACTCCTGGAGTCCGGACAGTATATCAAATTCCGCCCGGTGACGGAAGAAGAGTACAAAGCCATCGAAAAACAGGTGGAGAACGATACATATCAGTATGTAGTATATGATAAGGAGGCGGAGTGATGGGCATTCAGATCATAAACGGCGGATTCCTGACAACGATTCAGGATATGGGACGTTACGGATATCAGGAGACTGGAATGTCCGTATCTGGTGTCATGGATACCAGGGCAGCGTCACTCGCCAATATCCTTGTTGGAAATGATACGAACGAGGCGGTCATCGAGATCACGATGATGGGGCCGACCATGAAATTTACAGAAGATGAGATCATCGCGGTGACAGGCGGCGACCTCGGGGCCAAGATTGACGGAAAGCCGGTGGAGAGATACCGCGCAGTTTTAGTAAGAGCCGGACAGACCTTAAGCTTTATGGGAATGTATGGCGGAAGCCGTGCATATATCGCCTTTGCGGGCGGACTCGATATTCCGGTAGTCATGGGAAGCAGATCCACGAACCTTAAATCAAAGGTCGGGGGCTTTGAGGGAAGAAAATTAGGAACCGGGGATGAGATCGGATTTCGTGCTCCCGCCTCCTGGCTTCCGAATATGTCCGGGCGTGTATATGAACTTCCGTCCTACGGAGCAAAGGAATGGACTCTCAGAGTCGTTATGGGACCGCAGGACGACTGTTTTACAGATAAGGGAATCAACACCTTCTTAAACAGCACCTACACGATCTCCAACGAGTATGACCGCATGGGCTGCCGCATGGAAGGCGATGTGATCGAGCATAAAAACGGCGGCGACATCATCACCGACGGAATTAGCTTTGGCGCTGTACAGGTTCCGTCCCACGGAAATCCCATCGTCATGATGGCGGATCACCAGACCACAGGCGGCTACACGAAGATCGCCAATGTGATCTCTGTGGACCTTCCGGTGCTTGCCCAGTGCATGCCGGGAATGAAGATCCATTTTGAGAAAGTTACGGTGGATGAGGCGCAGGAGCTCTACTGTAAGGAAAAAGAAGAGTTCAGTGCGCTTGCGAAGAGACTGAATACTCCGGTGGAACCGGCGGATGATGAGCAGGCGGTGGCGATCGCGGCGGCATCTGAGGCGAACAAGACCGCATGGGTAAAGGCGGGAACCTATAAGATCTCGGTAAATGGAAAAGAGTTTCTTGTGGAGCTTGAAAAAGAGGTTGTGAGATTCCGGTAAGAAGAAATATGGGGATGCAGGCCGGAAAATGACCTGATCGACGAAGCGTTTCAGCAGAATGGGTCGGGACCTTAAGATGCCGGAAACGAAAAGAACGGCATAGGAGAAAGGGGTAACGTAAAATGGGAGATTACAGAACGACAAGACCGGAAGAGATCTGGAAAAAGATCCGTGACGGCGAGATCACAGAACCGACGGCCGGAATGTGCGGGGGATACGCACAGGCAAACCTTGTGATCCTGCCGAAAAAATATGCGGAGGATTTTAAAAAGTTCGCGGAGCGCAATCCGAAACCGTGTCCGATCCTCGAGATCATGGATGGATCTCCCCTTGTCCATGATATGGGCGAGGGAGCGAATATCGTCACCGATATTCCGCGGTACTTTATCTATAAAAACGGCGTGAAGGTCGATGAAGTGACAGATGCCACCGAATACTGGCAGGATGATTTCGTTGGTTTTCTTATCGGCTGCAGCTTTTCCTTCGAGGAGGCGCTCTTACAGGCCGGAATCGACGTGCGCCACATCTCAATGGGCAGAAATGTTCCGATGTACAAGACGAACATCGAATGTGAGAAAGCCGGTGTGTTTGAAGGTCCGCTTGTATGCAGCATGCGCCCGATGACGCCGGAGAACGCAAAGAAAGCGGCGGAGATCACGGAGAAGTTCCCGAATGTTCACGGTGGTCCTGTCCACATGGGAGATCCGGAAAAGATCGGCATCAAGGATATCGACCATCCGGACTATGGAGATCCAGTGGAGATCCGCGAGGGCGAGATCCCGGTATTCTGGGCCTGCGGCGTGACCCCACAGGCAGCCGTCGAGCGGGCGAAGCCGCCGATCGTCATCACCCACGCTCCGGGTCATATGTTTATCACGAATGTGAAGAACGCGGAGTTAAATGATTATCTGGAGAAAAAGAAGCAAGGTACGAAATCGCTGTGAAACAGAAGGAATCGCAGCATCGCAGATGCGTGATCAGCTGCCAGCATCGGACATGGCAGATTTTGCCGGACAGATGCGGAAGTGAGATGTTCGGGCCCTCGAGAGTGAGATAGTCGAGGCCCTGCGAGTTGACAGAATCCGAAATCTATGTTATTCTACTAGACGTTAAAACTCGTGTGGATTTTTAGAGAAGAACTTTTTTCGCCACACAATCACCTAAAAGCTTTATGGGTGGTTGTGTGGTTTTTTTATGTAACAGGAAATTCCAAGGAATTCCCTGTTACATAAAAAGGCACTGACGTGCCAAAGATGCGCACTCGCGCGAAGATGTAGACTGTCGCAAGCGACCGCGCGAGGCGCGAGAATGTGCCAAGGCACATCCTTTTTTATATGAATGTTTATATAAAGATAAGATTACGTGCTCTTTAGTCACACTTATTTGTGCTTGAAAAGGCGGACTACACATATAAATATTCGGTCATCCGGCAAGCCGGACAGCCCACTCACCTCCCCGTGATTTGTAGTATACCGAGTTCCCTGCAAGAAGAATTATAAAGAAAAAATAGGCTCAGGGGAACATTTTCATAACGTTTTGTGCCTGAGCGAAAGGAATGGATATAAATATGAATGAAACTTTCATGAAGGAGAAGCCGATCTTTCCTCTTCTCCTCGGAATGGGAATGCCCGTGGTCCTGTCCATGCTGGTGAATTCCCTCTATAATATAGTAGACAGTTATTTTGTTGCCCGGATCAGCGAGAATGCCATGGAAGCGCTGTCTCTGGTATTTCCGATCCAGAATTTCATCAATGCCATGGCCATCGGTTTCGGGGTGGGAATCAACGCTCTGATCGCCACAGCGAGAGGTGCCGGAAAAGAGAATGAAGCGCGCCGGGCAGCGACTCAGGGTGTTGTCCTGTCTGTGATCCACGGGATCATTCTCTCTGTGATCTGCATCGTTATCATGCCAAAATTCCTTGGAATGTTCACAGGCGATCAGGAGGTCATCCGGTACGGTGTGCGTTACGCATCCGTTGCATTCTTGTTTTCACCAATCATCATGGCAGGATTAGCCTTCGAGAAGATCTTTCAGGCAGTGGGGCGGATGAAGGTCTCCATGATCGCCCTGCTCGGCGGCTGCATCACAAATATTATCCTGGATCCGATTTTAATCTTTGGACTGGCATTCTTTCCGAAAATGGGAATCTCCGGAGCGGCGATCGCCACAGGTGTGGGGCAGCTTATTTCGCTCATGGTTTACCTTGCCTTCTATTTTAAAGGACCGGTTCCGGTAAAGCTGGAAGCAAGGTATAAGATTCCAGGTGGAAATACGATGAAGAAACTCTACGGGATCGGGATCCCGGCAATCCTTAATCTGGCGCTGCCCTCCGTCATGATCTTTGTGTTAAACGGTCTGCTGGCGCAGTATTCCAGAAGCTATGTGGTCATTCTTGGAATCTACTATAAACTGCAGACTTTCCTCTATTTCCCGGCCAGCGGCATTATCCAGGGGATGCGCCCGGTGATCGGCTATAATTTCGGTGCCGGAGAGCGGGAGAGAGTCGGAACAATCTATAAGACAACGCTTGCCATGACCGGGGTGATCATGGCGGCTGGTACGCTGCTCTGCCTTACAATCGCCAATACGCTGATCGGAGCCTTCACAGACAATGCGGAGACTATCATAGCGGGCGGCACCGCTCTCCGGATCATCAGCGCCGGATTTATCGTCTCAACGGTTTCCGTAACGGCATCCGGAGCCCTTGAGGGAATCGGCATGGGTGTCCAGTCCCTGGTGATCTCATTGCTCCGATACATCGTGGTCATCCTTCCATCCGCTTTTATTTTATGTCATCTGTTTGGCGGCGGAGCAGTCTGGAATGCCTTCTGGATCACGGAGTTTGCGGCAGCGGTTGTGGCTGAGATCGTGTATCGGGGAACGATAAAGAGGACTATGCCAAAACCACGATAAAATATAGGTTTTCCGGCAAAATTTAATCGAAATTTTGAAGAAAAACGGTTGACACACCCGGCCATGTATAATATAATGTATAACTGTGACATCGGTTGAAAATGCTGTAGCCAAAGCCCCGGAAACAGTATTTTACGATAAAGGAACATTGATTGATTTAGTACAAACAGGAGGTCAACCCATGAAGAGCTTTATGGCTAGTCCAGCAACAATTGAGAGAAAATGGTACGTAGTTGACGCTACAGGATATACATTAGGTCGTCTGACATCAGAAGTAGCAAAGATCTTAAGAGGAAAGAACAAACCGATCTACACTCCGCACATCGACTGCGGCGATTACGTGATCGTAACAAACGCTTCCAAGATCAAAGTTACAGGTAAGAAGTTAGACCAGAAGATCTACTACAGCCACTCCGACTATGTAGGCGGAATGAAAGAGACAACTTTAAGAGAAATGCTCGAGAAGAAGCCGGAGAAGGTTATCGAGTTAGCAGTTAAGGGAATGCTCCCGAAGGGACCTTTAGGAAGAAGCATGATCACAAAACTTCACGTTTACGCTGGCCCGGATCACGAGCAGGCAGCACAGAAGCCGGAAGTTTTAGAAATCAAATTTTAATTAGAGGTCTGAAAGGAGGAAATTCATAATGGCTAGCACAAAATATTACGGAACAGGCAGAAGAAAAAAATCTATCGCAAGAGTATATCTTGTACCGGGAACAGGTAAGATCACAATCAATAAGAGAGATATCGATGAGTATCTTGGTCTTGAGACATTAAAGCTCATCGTTCGTCAGCCGTTAGCAGCAACAGAGACAGCTGATAAGTTCGACGTTATCGTTAACGTTCGCGGCGGCGGAGTTTCCGGACAGGCAGGCGCTATCCGTCATGGTATCTCCAGAGCTCTGCTTCACGCAGACATCGAGTACCGTCCGGTATTAAAGAAAGCTGGTTTCTTAACAAGAGATCCGCGTATGAAAGAAAGAAAGAAATACGGTCTCAAAGCAGCTCGTCGCGCTCCGCAGTTCAGCAAGCGATAATCGACTGCTCAGACTATATCAAAATGGTTCAAAAAGCCCGGAAAATCAAGGTTTTCCGGGCTTTTGCTATATCTAAACGGGC